>Ga0315291_10002444_pt1 | contig 24384 bp, 21 predicted proteins | sample YL17G12_20_MG_FD_203070 | JGI IMG/M metagenome (GOLD analysis project Ga0315291, IMG submission 203070) | Sediment microbial communities from Yellowstone Lake, YNP, Wyoming, USA - YL17G12_20 | ecosystem: Environmental > Aquatic > Freshwater > Lake > Sediment | place: USA: Wyoming | collected... | reverse complement strand
CTCCTTCGGCAAGCGCTTCCCGGCCCATTGGCAATAGGTCCGAGCATCATCCTGGTTGACAAAAACCACCGGCTGATCGGGAGCATCAAAACCGCTTTGCTTCTTGGCTTCCTTGCACGCCCCAGCGGATACGCATTCCTGGTAATCCTGGTTGGTCACTTCGTATTTGTCCATGTAGAACTTGAAATCGGAGACCAAAACCATCGGCCCTCCTTTGGCGCCGGGAGGATGATATTCCTGGAATATTTTGGGGGCGGGCGTTTGATCTGATCCCGGGGTCTGAGCCGGCAAAGGGCTTTGGGCCAGCAGGCCGGCGGCCAGGACGACAAAGATCAAGCGGCTGGGAATTTTCTTCATGAGACTCTCCTTTCATTAAAGATTCTTAGCAGCAATGAACCCCGCACCTGAACAGGCAGGCACGGGGGCCTGCCCCTACCACCGCGACCGAAGAGCAGTCGCGGCTACCCTGATTTCCCTCTTATCTCCGTGCTCTCGGTATCTCCTGAACCCACCCTTCCACGAAGGGCGGGCTACAAGTCTTTCATCCGATTTATCTTTGGCTTGGACCTGCTTTTTCTTCTCTCTGTGCGCTCTGTGTTTAAATCTTCTCTTCTCTTTTCCTAGCAATCGAAGTAGAGCGCGAACTCCCAGGGCGTGGGCCGCATGCGGACGGGGTTCACCTCGGCCCTCATCTTGTATTCGATCCAGGTGTCAATCACGTCCGAGGTGAAGACGTCGCCCTTGAGCAGGAACTCGTGGTCTTTTTCCAGGGCGGCGAGCGCCTCTTCCAGGCTGCCCGGGGTCTTGGGCACATCCCGGAGCTCCTCCGGGCTCAGGCCGTAGATGTCCTTGTCCAAGGGCGCGCCGGCCGGGAGCTTCTTCTGGATCCCGTCCAGCCCGGCCATGAGCAGGGCGGCAAAGGAAAGGTAGCCGTTGCAGGAAGGATCCGGGAAGCGGATCTCCGCCCGCTTATCCGAGGGACTCGCGCTGTACATGGGGATCCGGACCGCGGCGGAACGGTTGCGGGAGGAATAGGCCAGGTTGACGGGCGCCTCGAAGCCCGGCACCAGCCGGCGGTAAGAGTTGGTGGTCGGGCAGGTAAAGGCGCAGAGCGCGGGTGCATGTTTGATCACCCCGCCGATGAAGTGGAGCGCCATGGTGCTCAAGCCGCCGTATTCGCCCCCGGCGAAAAGCGGCTTGCCGTCCTTCCAGATCGAAGTGTGCACATGCATGCCCGAGCCATTGTCGCCGAAGATGGGCTTGGGCATGAAGGTGACGGTCTTGCCGTGCTTGCGGGCCACGTTCTTGAGCAGGTATTTGAACCACATCAGGTTGTCGCCCATTTGCACGAGCGGGGCGAAGCGGAGGTCTATCTCGGCCTGGCCGGCGGTGGCCACCTCGTGGTGCTGGGCCTCGACCAAAAGCCCGACCGCTTGCAGGGCCAGCACCATCTCGGTGCGGAGGTCCTGGAGCGAATCCGAAGGCGAGGCCGGGAAATAGCCCTCCTTGTAGCGGAGCTTGTAGCCGAGGTTGGGGTTCTCCGGCCGGCCGCTGTTCCAGAAGCCCTCGGCCGAGTCCACGCTGTGCATGCTCGAGTGCTCGTCCTGAGAGAAGCGAACGTCGTCGAAGATAAAGAACTCGGCTTCCGGCCCGAAGTAGGCGGCGTCGCCGATGCCGGTGCTTTTCAGGTAGGCTTCCGCCTTGCGCGCGATGTTGCGCGGGTCGCGGGAATAGGCCTCCTTGGTGATGGGGTCCGCGATGTCGCAGATCAGGCTCAGGGTCGGATGCTGCATCACCGGGTCCATGACCGCGGTGGCCGGGTCGGGGATGACCAGCATGTCGCTGGCGTGGATGGGCTGCCAGCCCCGGATGCTGGAGCCGTCAAACCCGAAGCCCTCCTCAAAGGAAGATTCCTTAAGCTGCGCCAGGGGCACGGAAAAGTGCTGCCACAGGCCCGGGAAATCCATGAACTTGAGGTCTGCCATCACGGCCCCGTGTTTTTTCGCAAATTCAATGACTTCTTTAGGTTTCATCTGCGTGTCCTTCCCCTCTCCCGTTCCCGGGCGCTCCCCACCCGCCCGCCGGGGCGGTTTTGGTTTTAAGCTGCTTGTGTAACATGAAAGCGGCCTCCAGGTCAAGCCGGAAAAATGACCCGGCCGGGCTTGACTTCCCTTCCGCCTTAACTATAATGACGCTAATTATTATTAATTATGGGCACCCGAATGAAGAAATTACTCGATAGCTTACGCGCGGCTTGGAATACCATCAACGGCCGGCTCAGTTACCGCCTGGCCTTTTACATGCTGGTGGCCTATCTCCTGCTCAGCCTGGTGATTTACTGGTTCATTTCCAACCTCACCAGCTCGCTGCATGCCGCTCAGATTCAAGGGGTGGAACAGCGGGGGCTGTCGCTCGCCCGCAACCTGGCCAACAACGCCCGATTCGGGGTGTTGACCGGGGATACGGTCATCCTTCGGCAGAACGTGAACGAGCTCAAGAACGAGAACATCGCCTACGCCGTCTTTTACAACGCGGACGACGAAGTCATTTACCAGGAATACGGGCTCCCTCTTCAGGCCCAAGATTTCGAGTTCCCCTCCGTCCCGGATAATGCGCCCGAAGAACCCCGGACCCAGGAAGTTTTTGCCGGGGGCGAACTCCGCTTCCAGGATTTCTGGTATCCGGTCAAGATCGGGATCGGGGAAGCAGACTCCTCCCCGGCGCCCGGCCCCCTGAACTTCGAATTCCCCGGCGCGCCCGCGGCTGAACCGGAACCAAAAGCCCCGGAGACCGCGGCCGGAGCCACCGAAGCTTCGGCCCCGCCACCGGCTCCGGGTGAAGAGTTTTCCCCGGGCCCGCCGCGGTCGCCGCCCTCGCCGGCCGCCGGGCCGGCGGCCGCGCCGGCGAAACCCGCCAAGCGGATGGGCGCGATCCGGCTGGGGATCTCGACCCAATCCTACTTCGATCAAAGCCGGCGCAACCGGCTGAAGGCCCTGGGTATCATCCTCTTTATTTTCGTGACCGGCTTTTTCATCATCCTGCTTTTCAACCGGGTGCTGGTCGGCCCGGTGGCTCTGATGGCCCGGGCGGCGAAAAGGGTCAGCCAGGGCGAACTGGACGTGACCGTGGAAGTGCCTTTCTCGGACGAGCTGGGCAGCCTGGGCCAGGCCTTCAACGAGATGACCCGCAGCATCAAGCAGCAGATTGACCGTTCCAAGCTGCTGGTGGAGAACATCGCCAACACCATCACCCTGCTTTCGCAGACCACCGATAACCTCTACAGCATCTCCTCCCAGCAGGCGAGCGGGGCCACCGAGCAGGCCGCCTCGGTCTACGAGGCCTCGAGCACCTCCAAGGAGATCGCGGCCTCCGCCACCCGGATTGCGGAGAGCTCGGAGGAAGTGACCAAGATCGCGGACACCACCCGCCGGGTGTCGGAAGACGGCAAGAGCTATCTCCAGAATGCCATCGCCCAGATGCAGGAGGTCAAGGGCAAGGTCAATCAGGTGGCGCAACGGATGGTGGAACTGGGCGAGCAGTCGCAGAAGATCGGCGGAGTAATTGACATCATCAACGAGATTTCCGAGCAGACCAACCTCCTGGCCCTGAACGCCGCGATCGAGGCGGCCGGGGCCGGGGAGGCGGGCCGGCGGTTCTCGGTGGTGGCCGCGGAGATCCGCCGCTTGGCTGGCCGGACCCTGGAGGCCACCCAAGTGGTGCGGGAGCTGATCGAGCAGGTGCAGCACGCCACCAACTCGACGGTGTTGGTGACCGAGGAGAGCCTGAAGGCTTCGGACAAGAGCGCCGAGGCGGTGGACCAGATGCGCGATTACTTCGGCCACATTCTCTCTCAGGTGGAAAACACCCACCGGGCGGCCACGGAGATCAACCTTTCCACCCGGCAACAGACCACGGCCTGTGAACAAATGGTGGCCACGGTCATGGAAGTCAGCGAAGTGGCGAACGAAGTCGAGCGCGGCGCCCGGGAGACGGAGCGGGTGCTCTCGGACCTGAAAACCCTGGCCAACCGCTTGCAGGAGCTGACCGGGGAGCGGTCGGCTTTTTAGCTTCCTGGTCAATTCTTGGAAAAGCCAATCCGCCGGGGACAATTTCCGCCCCCCGGAACCGAGGTGCCCAAACCTGCCCTGAACGTCCTTTCCGACCTTTTTTCTTTTCCAGCCTCGTTTCCGGGGTTCGGAAGGCGCCCGAAGCGCACCGCTGAGCCGGAAAAGCGCCCCTCCGGATAGCCCCGGCAAGGGGAAAACCTCCTCTCATTTTTGAATGTAATTCAGATTACAAAGATTCCGTAAGCCAGCTCGCATTCTTCCTCCCCCGGCTTAAACTGTTCCCTGTCAAACCAAAAGCCCTCCCGCCTCAAGCTTTTTCACCAGTTAGCGGAAATCCGCGTCAGAACTGGGGATGCCACGCCTCTTTTTTTCTAAAATTTTTCCATTTTTTGCTTGACAAAACCTTTAGCTCTGGTAAATTGGGCGCGCTTTCAACAAGGGTCCAAGGAGAGCAAGCGCAAAAACCAGAGGATTCCTTTCAACCTGACCAGGGGGGCAAGCAACGCAAAGTTGTGGGGAAAATCGGGTTCCGGTTCTTGAAGTTGCCTTGAAAATAATCTCTTTTTTCAGTTATCCACAGCTGTGAATAAGCTTGTGTGTATTTCATCACGTTTTCTTGATAACTGAAAGCGGGGTTTCGGTTTTTTATTCGCCTGCCGGAAATGAGTTCATGCTGGGCAGAAGCGAGAGACTAAGGGCCTTGATTCCTTTACCGTGAAGGAGCTCCATGCAAGCGCAACGTCTTTGGCAGGAAGCGCTGGGACGCTTAAAATCTCGGGTCAGCGATCAAAGTTTCGAAATCTGGCTGAAGCCCCTCACTTCGGTCCGGTGCGAGCAAGAGACCCTGGTGGTGGAAGTGCCCCATGCCTTTTTCCAGGAATGGATCCAGGATCACTTCGGCGAGGACCTCCTCCATTCCATCCGCCAGGTCAGCGAGGAGATCCACCAGGTCCGCTTTGAGGTCAACGAGAACCTGGAGGTCGCGGCCCCGGAGCAACCCCTCCTCCCCCTGCCCCCGCCCAAAACCAAAACTCCGCTCCTTCATCCCGCGCTCAACCCACGCTACACCTTCGACCATTTCGTGGTCGGCCGCTCCAACCAGTTCGCCCACGCCGCCTGCAAGGCCGTGGCCGAGCAGCGGCCGCGGCGCTACAACCCGCTTTTCATCTACGGCGGTGTCGGCCTGGGCAAGACCCACCTGCTCAACGCCGTGGGCCACCGCATTCTCGAACGCAAGCCCAAGAGCCGGATTGTCTGTCTCCAGGCCGAGGGCTTCCTTAACGAGCTGATCAACTCCCTGCGCTTCGAACGCATGGCCGAGTTCCGCCAAAAATACCGGCAGAAATGCGACGTGCTCCTCATGGACGACATCGAGATCCTGGCCGGCAAGGAGCGCACCCAGGAAGAGTTCTTCTACACCTTCAATGGGCTTTACGAATCCGGCAAAACCATTATCATCACCAGCGACCGCTTTCCCAAGGACATGCCCGAGCTGGAAGAGCGGCTGCGCTCGCGCTTTGAAAGCGGGATCATCGTGGACATCCAGGCTCCGGACCTGGAGACCAAGCTCGCCATCCTCCGCAAGAAGGCGGAAGAAGAGCAGATTCATCTTTCGCCGGAGGTCGCCCTTTTCATTGCCGAGAGCGTGACCAGCAACGTCCGCAAGCTGGAAGGATCCCTCATCCGCCTGGGCGCCTTTGCTTCCCTTTCCGGCAGCGACATCACGGTGGACCTGGCCAAGAACATCCTCAAGAACATACTGGACGAAGAAAAGAAAGTGTTCACTCCCGACCTGGTCATGAAAATCGTGGCCGCCCATTTCCAGGTGAAGGTCTCGGACTTGAAATCCGCCAGGCGCAACCGTTCCTTCGCCTATCCTCGGCAACTGGCCATGTATTTGATCCGCGAACTGATGAACTTGTCCTTTCCGGAAATTGGAAGAACCTTCGGCGGCAAGGACCATGCCACCGTGATCCATGCCTGCAAAAAGCTGCGCTCGCTCCTGCAGGAAGACGTTGAAACTCAGCGCCATTTGCAGGCGATAAAAAGCGCGCTGGGCATCCAGGCCTAGCTTGTGAATGGATTGGTTGATAAGGTGAGAAAGTGCCTGTGGAAAGAGCTCTGGATAAAGTTTTTCAAGGAAAGATCCCGGTTTTCTACCGGAGTCTTCTACCGGTCGAGCGCACAGGAAAGTGGTTGGATGGTTTGGAGATATCCCGCTGGAAAAGTGATAAAATCGGATAACCATGAGATACTCAAAAAAAGTAGTTGTTCACAAATTAACAGGCTCTGCTATCATTACTCTCTTTAAAGATTATATAATAAACCAAGAAGAAGAGGGACGCTGAGACAGGAGGATTTCATGAAATTCACCATCGAGAAGGACGTGTTTCTCAAGTGCCTTTCCAAGCTGCAGGGCATCGTGGAAAAGCGGAGCACCATGCCCATCCTTTCCAACTCCCTGCTCCGGGTTCTCAAGGGCGAGCTGGAGGTCACCGCCACCGACTTGGAGGTGACGGTGTTAGACCGCTGTGAGATATCGTCCAGCGAGCCGGGAAGCATCACCCTCAGCGCTAAGAAGCTTTACGAGATCGTCCGCGAACTGCCGGAAGGTCCGCTCGAACTCCGGAGCAAAGAAGATAACTGGGTTGAGATCAAGAGCGGCAAGAACCTGTTCGAGCTGGTCGGCCTGGGCAGCGAAGAGTTTCCCAAGGTCCCGGAAATTTCCCAATATAGCCTGATGGAATTGGATGCCGCAGTCCTGAAGCAGATGGTGGAAAAAACTATCTACGCTTCGGCCGGCGAAGAATCGCGCTACAGCCTGAACGGCATCTTCCTGGAGAAGAGCGAAGACAAGAAGGGGCTGCGCATGGCGGCGACCGATGGCCACCGCTTGGCCGTGATTGACCGGGAGATCGAGCCGGCCGCCAAGATGCAACTGGAAAAGGGAGTCATCCTGCCTCGCAAAGGCATGGCCGAGGTCAAGAAGATCCTGGAAGGGGTGGACGGCAAGGTCCAGTTCGGAATCAAGGACAACAGCGCCGCGGTCAAAACTAATGCCACGGTGGTCTTCATGCGCTTGATTGACGGAGAGTTCCCCGAATACCGGCGGGTGATTCCCGAACCCGGCGAGCGCAAAAAGAAAGTCAGCATCGCCCGCGAGGATTTCCAGCGCACCTTGCGCCGGGCCTCGCTCTTGGTGGACGAGCGGGCCCGGGCGGTCAAGTTTTCGTTAAGCTCCAACCTCCTGGTCATGGAGGGCAAGAACCCGGGCCTGGGCACCTCCCACGGAGAGTGTGAGGTGGAATACAAAGGAGACAAAGTCGAGATCGGCTTCAACGACCGCTATTTCATGGACATCCTCGCCGTCACCTCGAGCGACAAGATCAAGCTCGAGATCAAGGACGAATTGAGCCCGGTCATGGTCCTGCCCGATGACGACAGCCGCTACTTCTGCATCGTCATGCCCATGCGCCTTTGAGGAAAAGTTGACGGTTCAGGGTTGACGGTTGACGGAAAAGAATTCCTCCGCCGAAAACCATGAACCGCGAACCGTGAACCGGATCATGTCCCGTCCCACCACCGCCCTGGTTGACCTTTCCGCCCTCTCTCACAATCTTGCTTGCGCCCGCTCCCGGGTGAATAAGTCTGTGGAAATCATTCCGGTGGTCAAGGCGGACGCCTACGGCCACGGGGCCAAAGAAGTTGTGCGCAGGCTTTATTCGCAGGGTGTGAATATCCTGTGTGTAGCCCTGCTGGACGAGGCCCTGGCCCTGCGCCAAAGCGGCTTTGCCGGCGAAATCCTGGTCAGCAACGGGCTTTTTCCCGGCGAAGAAGAGGAAGCGGTGGCCCGGGGCTTCATTCCCTTTGTCCTGTCCTCCGAAAGCCTGGAACGCCTGGAGGCCGCTGCCCGGAAGCGGGGCCAGCCGGCCAAGGTCCACCTCAAGGTGGACACCGGCATGGGCCGGATCGGAGTGGATCCCGGAGAGTTCTTCCCCCTGGCCGAGCGCATTCTCCGCTCGCCCCACCTCACGCTCGACGGCGTCCTCTCCCACCTCGCCTCCGCCGACCTCAACTCGCCCGAGGAGAACGACTACACCCGCCGCCAGATCGAAAGCTTTGCCCTGCTCCGCGCCGGCCTGGAAAGGCGCGGCTATAAAGTGCCCCGCTGGCACCTCCTCAACTCCGCCGGGCTCATTCGCTTTCCCGAAGCCCTTCACACCGCGGTGCGCCTCGGCATCATGCTCTACGGCGTCAGCCCCTCGGAGGACGTGGACCTCTCGGACCAACTTCAGCCGGTCCTCAGCCTCAAGACGCAGATTACCTTCCTGAAAAAGGTCCCGCCCGGCTCGGCCATCTCCTATGGCCGGCAGACCGTGGTCGAGCGGCCCTCCCTCATCGCCACTATCCCCATCGGCTATGCCGACGGCCTGCCCCGCACCCTGCCGGTTGGCTTCCCGCTCCTGGTCCGGGGCCGGCGCGCGCCCATTGCCGGCGTGGTCACTATGGACATGACCATGCTGGATGTGACCGACGTGCCCGGAGTAGCGAGGGGCGACGAGGTGGTGATCATCGGCGAGCAGGGAGGCCAACTCATCCGGGTGGAGGACATCGCCAAGGCCTGCGGAACCATTCCCTACGAGGTCCTGTGCCGGCTCGGCCCCCGCGTGCCTCGTCACTATTTAACATAGGGTCAGGCCCCTTGTTAAGTTCGGAGGTAGTTATGATGAAAGTTTTGGTAGTAGGTTCCGGTGGCAGAGAGCACGCGCTGGTGTGGAAGCTCGCGCAAAGCCCTCAGGTGGAGAGGATCTTTTGCGCGCCGGGGAACGCGGGCATCGCGGAGCAGGCCGAGTGCCTGGCGGTCAAGGGCGAGGACATCGAAGGACTGCTCAAGGTGGCGAAAGAAAAGAAAGTGGACTTGACTGTAGTCGGGCCGGAAGCGCCGCTCACCCTCGGCATCGTGGACCGCTTCTCGGCCGCGGGTCTGCGCGTCTTCGGACCGAGCCAGGCTGCGGCCCGGATCGAAGGCTCTAAGGCCTTTATGAAAGACCTGATGAAAAAATACCGCATCCCCGGCGCCGCGTTCGCGACCTTCGACTCGCCGGAAAAGGCCAAGGCTTACCTGAAAAAAGTCGGCGGCGCAAAAGTGGTCAAGGCCGACGGCCTGGCCGCGGGCAAGGGCGTCATCCTCTGCCAGACCTTGCCGGAAGCCGAGGCCGCGATTGACCAGATCATGGTCAAAAAAGAGTTCGGGCCGGCCGGCGATAAAGTCGTGATCGAGGAGTTCCTGACCGGCGAAGAAGCCAGCTTCCTCGCTTTCACCGACGGCGAGGCAGTGCTCCCGCTCGCCTCCTGCCAGGACCACAAGGCCATCTTTGACAACGACCAGGGGCCCAACACCGGCGGCATGGGCGCCTACTCGCCGGCGCCGGTGGTCACGCCTGAAATTCATCAGCAGATCATAGACCAAGTCATGGTCCCCACCGTGCGGGCCATGAAAGCCGAGGGCGCGCCTTACCGGGGCGTGCTTTACGCCGGGCTGATGATCGAGAGGGCCACAGGTAGTGCCACAAGTAGTGCCGCAGGTTTAAAACCTGCGGTCCCCAAAGTGCTCGAGTTCAACGCCCGTTTCGGCGACCCCGAGACCCAGCCGCTGTTGTTTCGTATGAAGTCGGACTTGTTGCCTCTGCTCTTGGCTGTGGCCGGGAATAGTGCCACAGCAAGGGCCACAGGTTTGAAACCTGTGGCCCTGCGAGATATGACTATCGAGTGGCACGACCAGCCCGCGGTTTGCGTGGTCATGGCCAGCCAGGGCTATCCCGGCTCCTACGAAAAGGGCTTCCCCATCTCCGGCATCCCCGAGGCCAACGCGCTCCCCGACACTTTCCTCTTCCACTCCGGCACCGCGCTCAAGGACGGAAAAGTCGTGACCGCCGGCGGCCGGGTCCTGGGCGTGACCGCTCGGGGCAAAGACATCAAGGCGGCGATCGAGCACGCCTACCAGGCGGTAAAGAAAATCCGCTGGGACGGCGCTTATTACCGCACCGACATCGGGCGGAAAGCGCTGGTCCGAAAGCGCGTTTGAAAGCATTTTGGATTTTTGATTTTAGATTGAGTGGTTGAAGGTTTGAAAAGAGAGGTTCCAATATGAAGATGTTGAAGAGTAGATTGCTGAATTTAGTAGTGGCGGTTCTGGTGCTGATCGTATTTGCCTTACCAGCGGTTGCCGAAGAAAAGCCGACCTGTGAAGAGCCCGTTGCCACCACGGAAGGCCTGGTCCAGGGCTTTGCCGATCCGGACCATGCCGCCTGCGGCTTCCTGGGCCTCCGCTACGCCGCCCCGCCGGTCGGCGAGCTGCGCTTCAAGCCGCCCGAGCCGCCGAAGCCGCACGAGGGCGTTTACGACGCCACCCAGACCGCTCCAGCCTGCCCCCAGCCCAAGTTCATCACCGCCGGCGGCAACCTCGACCGGATCTCCGAAGACTGTCTCTTCCTCAACATCTGGCGGCCGGCCCGGGCCGGCAGCTTCCCGGTCATGCTCTGGATCCACGGCGGCGGCTTCCGCACCGGCTCCGGCGGCTTCCAGATCTACGACGGCGCCCGCCTGGCCGCGGAGCAGGGGATCGTGGTGGTCACCATCAACTACCGGCTCGGCTGGCTCGGGTTCCTGGCCCTGCCCGAGCTTAGGCAGGAAGACCCTCGCCAGACCACCGGCAATTACGGGGCGCTGGACATGATCCAGGCGCTTCGCTGGGCGCACGACAACATCGCCGCGTTCGGCGGCGACCCGGAGCGCGTGACCGTGTCCGGCCAGTCGGCCGGGGGCTTGAGCGCCTGCGTGATGATGGCCTCGCCGCTGGCCGCGGACCTCTTCGACCAGGCCATCATCCAGAGCGGGCCTTGCGACCAGGCCATCCCGCTGGAGCTCGGCTATCAGCGCGGCCGGGAGTTCGCGGCGACGCTGGGCTGTCAAGAGAAGGACGTGCTCGCTTGCCTGCGCTCCCAGCCGCTGGAAAAGCTGGTCCCCAAGGGCGAGAACCTGATCCTGAGCGGCGGCATGACCTTCGGCCCGCACCAGGACGGCTACCTCCTCGCCACCGACCCGGTCACCACCATGGAGCAGGGCAACTACCGTCAGGTCCCGGTCCTGATTGGCACCACCCGCGACGAGATCAAGCTCTACACCCTCACCATCCCCGGCACCAGCCTGGTCCCCCGCTTCGCGGTCAAGAAGATCCTGCGCGGCTTGGCCGGACCTTATTACGAGGGCATGATCGGGTTATACAGTTTTGACGATTACCGCCGGCCCATCAACCTCTTCCACGCCGTGGCCACCGACACCGCCCTCGGCTCCCGCGCCTACCATGTGGCCGAGCTTGTATCCCCGGACGCGCCGGTCTATTACTACCGCTTTGACTGGGACGACACCCGGTTCCCGCACAAGACCGGCGCCTTCCACAGCCTGGAGGTGCCCTTCGTGTTCGGCGGGCTGAACCTGGACTTCACCTTGGCCAAGCTGGTGGCGAACCGGAAGACCGTTGCGGCCGCGCAGCCTTTGGTGGACCAGATCATGGCCTATTGGGGAAATTTTGTGCGGACCGGGAATCCCAACGGCGAGGGCCTGCCCGAGTGGCCGGCTTATAACACGATAGACAAGCTCCGGCTGCACCTGGACAGCGAGATTACGGTCCAGCCGGTTCCGGCCCAGGAGATCGAGCGCTACGACTTCCTCAACCGCTTCACCCTCCAGGGCATGAAGGCCGTGCCCAGGTCTGAATAAGGATTTGGGTCGTCCCCGCTTTTCATCGGCAGGCCCTGCCATTGCGCCGAGGGCCGTGATCCATTATGATGAGAAAGATGGAGAGGTAGTCACTGCGGGCAGCCGGGTCCTGGGCGGGATCGCACGGAGCAAAGATATCGCCCCTGCCATCGAGCATGTCTACCAGGCGGTGAAGAAGATTCGGTGAGAAGGGGTGTTATATTGGACAGATAATTGGAGGGAAGGCCTTGAAAACCTTAAAGAAATTAAAATTTTCATCTTAAAAAGTGCAACTCTTTTACATATTAGAGAGTCTAAATTTTAGAAAAAGTTTTCAGGAAAGTAAGAATTTTCTTGACAAAGCGGTTTGCATATGCTAAAAGATTAGTAGTATTATAAATATAAATAAAATTAAGCAAAAAGATGCTTAATTTAGTTATAATTATATTTAATTAATTAAACAATTAAGGGGGACAGGAAGATGCTGCCTTTAGCCCAAAATCAAAAGTGGACCACTTTTGACGCGGTGAAAGGCCTCTTGGCCATGCTTCCCGAAGACAGAATCCCTACCAGGACCCCGTTGCTGCATCAGGCCCTATATCGTTTGGTGCAGAACACAAATTTTAAGAAATTTCTAAATGACTATGTATTTGATAATAGGAGCTATTTCCCCTTTGCCAGGGACTTTGATACCGATTTAACCAATCTGGAGATGTCTGGGCATCTCTCCGCCAACAATCCTGGCTTCACAGATTATACCATTCAGCCAAAATTACATAAAACTTTTGAAAAGTATACCAAGGACTTATTCTCGCCTGAGGAGTTGGAGACTCTGAAAAAGATGGCAGATGTATTCTTTGAGGAGCTGGAGAAACTACAGGCTCAGACCTAATGATTTCTGCATGACTCGGAAAGATGGAAGAAAGGTCAAAGTCAGAAGAGGTTAGTGCTTCTAAAGATCAACTGGAACTAGAAATAGAGGAGTTTTTAGAAGCTTACCTACCCAAGCCGGGCACGGTAGTCGCAGAATCTCCCAAGGTTGTTCATGATGGTCTGTGGGGAACTGTGAGGCTCGATCCGGCTGAGATTTGTTTTCTTGATACCCCCCTTTTGCAACGTCTTCGGCAGATTCACCAGACGGGGTGTTCCTACCTTACATATCCTTCCACGACGCACAGTCGTTTTGAGCACACACTCGGAGTGATGTTACAGGTTCAAAAGTTAGGTGAAGCCCTGATCAAATACAATCCGAGAGAGAGAAGATTAAGCACCTCGGATATCCAGCAGATTCGCTTTGCCGCTCTTTTCCATGACCTTGGGCATGGACCATTCAGCCATGCGAGCGAAGAAATTTACGGAATTTATCCTATCTTTGATTCCATCCGCCCGGAAAATACCAATCCAAATCCGCACGAAATTCTCACTTACTATATCCTTAAATCTCCTCGATTCAAGGAGTATTGTCAACGAATCAGCAGCGATTATCAGGTTCCAATTCCGCTCGACGAGATAGCCAACTACATCATAGGAAGCAAAACAGATTTTCCTTTTAAAAGAGAACTGATTAATGGGCCTTTCGATGCTGATAAACTTGATTACCTCTTCCGGGATAGTCATTTTAGCGGCTTGCCGCTCTCTGTTGACCTTGACAGATTATTTTACACCGTCCGGCTAGCCGAGGTGAAAGGTGAAACCCGACTGGTAGTAACTCATAGCGGAGCGACCCCCCTAGAGCAGATTCTATTTTCCAAGATGGTTCTGTTTACAAGTGTTTATCAGCACCATAAAGTTCGGGCCAGTGAATGTATGTTTGCTGGCATTATTGAATACATGAAAGAAAAAAATATCCCAATGAAGATCAAGAATAAAGAGTTGAAATGGGCTTCACCCATAGATTTCTTATGGATAACTGACGCAGAAATTCTTTCTTTTGGCTTTGAAACAGATTACACTGAGTTGCACGATTTAATTCATAATCTCTTTTTTCGTCGTTTGCTAAAGCGGGCTCTCATTATTTCTCTTCGGACCATCGAACTCCAAGAGGGAGACCGATGGATTGAATTCCAGCGCCACGCCAAGAAAAACAGCTATAGCTCAAAAGTGCGCCGTGATTTAGCCAGGGAAATCTGGGAAAGAGCAGGGCATCCATGCCTATTGCAGGAGATATGGGTTGATTTGCCCCAACTCCCCAATCTCAAGGCAGCCGAGGATACGTTTGTATTACCTGCGGAGGTAGCTGGTGTAGTGCCCGTGTCCTTGAACGATCTATTTCCGACAGGGATTTGGGCACATCAATATGGTTTGAACAAATGGCGAGGACACGTTTTTTGTCCGCCCCATCTTCGGAAGCCAGTCGGCAGGGCTGCCAAGGAGGTGCTAGAAGAAAAATTCGGGATCCGCATTTTACCTGAAGCCTTCTTATGGTGCAAAGTCGATCCTCCCGCCGACTGAAGTTCCTTTTCTTGCTCACTCCCCATTGAAGGTCACTAGAGGGGTACCCGATAGTTAAAATTGAGGTCAAAAAATATGATCGTGATTGCGGAGCGGATCAATGCCACGCGCAAGGGGATCCGGCAGGCGCTCCTCGCCCGGGACGAGGCCCTGATCCGGAAGGAGGCCCGGGACCAGGCCGCGGCCGGCGCCGCCTGGCTGGACGTCAACGCCGCGGCCGACCCGGAGCGGGAGCTCGAGCTGATGGAGTGGCTGCTGGAGGTGGTCCAGTCCGAGGTGAAGATCCCGCTGGCTCTGGACAGCGCCAGCCCCGCGGTGATCGAGGCCGGGCTCAAGCGGCACCGGAACGGCCAGGCCCTGGTCAACTCCATCACCCTGGAGACCGGCCGCTACGAGAAGGTGCTGCCGCTGGTCCGGGAGTCCGGGGCGGCGGTGATCGGCCTGGCCCTGGATGATCGGGGGATCGGGAAGACCGCGGCGGACCGGCTCCAGGCGGTGGAGCGGATGGTGGAGGAAGTGGACCGGCACCGGATTCCGCTTTCAGATTTGTATGTGGACCCGATGGTCTTGACCGTATCCTCGGACCCGGACTCCGGCCAGCTGGCGCTGGAGGCGCTCCACCAGATCAAGGCGCGCTGGCCGGAGGTCAAGACCACGGCCGGGCTTTCCAACGTCTCCTTCGGCCTGCCCGGCCGGCCGCTCCTCAACCGCACCTTCCTGGCCATGCTCCTGGCCGCGGGCTTGGACTCGGCGATCGTGGACCCCCTGGATAAAAAGCTCATGGCCGCTGTCCGCGCCGCGGAGACGCTCCTGGGCCAAGACCCTTATTGCGGAAATTATTTGAAGGCGTTCCGGGCGGGAAAACTTGACGTTTGATCGCGACCCATACTGCACTGGAATCCCAAAAGGTTGTTTAAGAGACAGGTTTGGAGATTTTCAGCTTCGATTAATCTTCTGAAGAAAATCTCTGATTTGTTGAAAAGCGGTTGCCTCCCATGGCCAGTACCCTGCTTCGGCAGCTTCTCCCAAGCGCAAACCGGCCTTTTCTCTTGATGCTAGAAATGCTTGAGCCTTGGCTTTTGACATGTTTCTGGGCAATGAAATCCCCGAACCGGCCAGGCATTCAAAATACTGTTCCACACAGGGCAAGGAGGGGTCAGTCGCAACAGCTTCCAGGCAAAGGTCCTCCAACATTCCTCGCTTGTCCCCCGCTGGAAGAATTACGATCGCGGTTCTTGGACCTTGACCGGCGGTTTCCCAAGGCTTATCGGGGGCGGCAAGTTTGGCGCTAACCAAAGAATCATGAACCCTTTGAAAAGCGGACTTTGGATCTGAATTTGCGTCTCTTATTACGGCTAAAGAAATAACATTAGAAAATCCAGGTGATGAAACAAGCGCCTTCAGGTTCGGCCGCAACTTTTCCTTACCGCCGATGGGAAGGATTTGAATTGTATTCAATCCGATTTCTTTGAGAAAAGCCTTAAAAAATAGTTCTTCTTCCTTGCCTTCAACAATCAAGAGATTGGGCTGCTTAATCTCCCAAGCCATTACCGCACCTCAAGGCCCGTTTCGATAGCTGCGTTCAGGGCCTCTTGTTCATAGGTCAGGGCTTTGATTTCTCCTTTGACGCGTTCTAGCCGGTGCAACCGAAAGTCATAAGTTTTACTTTCAACAAAGGCTCGATGAGCCGCCACGATGCATTCCAAGCTGTGGGTGGTGGCAAAAACCTGAGCATTGAACTGTCGTGCTGCTTCTCCTATCGCTCTCCACACCTTGGGCAGGATGGAGTGATGCAGGCCGTTTTCAATCTCATCTATCAAAAGCACTCCTTTCGGTGCATTGCCGATATTCGTTATTAAATTTGCTAATTTAACCATCCCTTCACCCATGAGGGGTAAAGGCATGAGACGTCCTTCTCCTACATCTGCATGCAGCACGGGTTGGCCGTTCACAACAACGACGGTTAACCGCCTCAGCCGAGGCTCAATAACTTGCAAAGCCCCTAGCACAACTTCATCAATTCCTTCAATTTCCAGTTTCCCAAATCGCTCGGCTTGCTCCTCGAATGATATCGAAGTTCTAGTGCCTAGAAAAAAGGCTGGAAATGGCGGCGCTGGCGGTGGAGGGACCGTATGGAGACCGCCCTGATCAACATATAGAAAATAGCTCTTGCAATTACCTTTTTCCCTGTATTCAAGTTCTATTGCCTTTGGCGGCACAGAATTTTCCAGAGCCCTTAAAGGTTTTTCATATTCAAGACTCGGTTGGCTGGCTGCGGATATGCTAGAAATATGTTTTTCTAGCCGCAACCTATCTTCAGCTTTAGTAATATGTCTTAACTTAAGAGAGCGCTCTCCTGTCGTTGTATCCTTTCCTATTATTTCTATTATCTTCGAAACGTCGAATTGATGAAATAATGAATTCCACGGCATCTCTGCCCAAGTGTTGAGTTCCACTTTTACTTTCTCGAAACCCCGAAAGGCATTTATTCTAATAGTTAGTTCCGGATTGAAGGCTCCAGCATGAATGAAGAGCGCCTCGAGAAGCGTCGTTTTTCCGATATTATTCATCCCGGCAATTAAGTTGACACGATTCAGGTCGGTGAGGGGCAACCTACTGAAGCACCGAAAATTCCTTAGCTCAAACGATTGATACATGGCACAATCCTTCCTTCTCTCAAGGCAAATTCAATTTACCACATTCGGTGTAATTCGGCAATCATCTTCATTATCCCTGAAACCGAGGATCGGGCAAGGAGTCAGGGCATATCCTTCTCCATTGCCGGTGCTTCATTCATGCTCCCGGTGCGGTAGCCCAGGAGGTCGAGCGCCACGTAGGTAAAGCCCGCGGCCTTGACCTGCTCGTGCACCTGCCGGCGGAGCTGCGGGTCCAGCATCAGGTCCAGCTCCTCCGGCTGAAGCTCGATCCGCGCCACCTCCCCGTGATAACGCACCCGGAACTGGCGGAAGCCCAGCGAGAGCAGCGCTTCCTCCGCCGCGGCCACCTGCGCGATCCGGTCCTCGGTGATCGCGGTGCCGTAGGGAAAGCGCGAGCTCAGGCAGGCCAACGCCGGCTTGTCCCAGGTGGGGAGCCTCCGCGCCCGGCTCAGCTCCCGGATCTCGGCCTTGGTGAGACCCGCTTCCAGCAAGGGAGAGCGCACGCCCAGCTCTTCCGCCGCCTTGCGGCCGGGCCGATAATCGTCCAGGTCGTCGGCATTGGTGCCGTCGAGCACGAAGCTATAGCCCCGCTCGTCCGCCGCCTTGCGGCAGAGGCGGAAAAGCTCGAGCTTACAGAAGTAGCAGCGGTGGCGGGGGTTCTCGGCAAAGCCGGGGATCTTCAGCTCGTTGGATTCCACCTCCAGAAGCTCCGCGCCCAGCGAGGCCGCGAGCCGCTTGGCCTCCTCGTGCTCGCGCGCCGGGTAGGTGGGCGACAGCGCGTTCACCGCCAGCGCCTTCTCGCCCAGCGCCTCCCGCGCCACGGCCAGGAGGTAGGTCGAGTCCACCCCGCCGGAAAAAGCGATCACCGCGGAGCCTATCTCCCGCAGGATGGCAAGCAGCTTTTTTTCTTTTTCCTTCACGGCCCGGCCTCTGCTTCTTTAAGATGCTGGGCGATATCCTGACGGAGCGGTTCGGCGTCCTCCGGCGCCTGGATCATGGCCGCGCGCAAGTCCTGCAAGGCGCCGGCGCGGTCGCCCTGGCGGAGCTTGACCCGGCCCCGGGTGAAAAGGTAATAGGGCAAGTTGGCCCCGTCCAGTGCCACGGCCTGGTCCGCGGCCGAAAGCGCTTGGTCGAGCTTCCCGAGCCCGAGGTAACCCAGGGCCAGCTCATTGAGAATCTCGGCATCGCCCGGGGATAGCTCGTGCGCCTTTTCGTAGCATTTCAGCGCCGGCCGGGGCTTGGCCAGCGCCCGGTCGGCGTTGCCCAGGCCCAGCCAGGCCTGCGCGTTCTTCTCGTCCAACCGGGTGGCCCGCTCGAACTCGGCCTGCGCCGCCGGCCAGTCCCCGGCCTGCTCATAGCTCAGGCCCAGCTTCACGTGTTCTTGGCCGCGGGCGGGATCGTTTTCAATGACCATCCGCGAAAGCGTTTGACAAGCAGGAAGGATCAAGAGAGGAAGAAGATACAACCACAGAGACACGGAGAGCACAGAGAGAATCCTAGGTTTACTGTTCACTGTGCGCCGTCCACGGTTCACTCATTAAGATCCGGCCCGGGCTGCAGCCTTGAGCTCCGTGGCCGTGAAGAGCGCGAACAGGGGATAGCCCTTGGCCGCCAGCGCCTCCCGGCCACCTTCTTCCCGGTCCACCAGGGCCAGGACTTCCACCACCTTGGCGCCCTCGGCCTCCACCGCGGCGATCGCCTGCAAGGCCGAACCCCCTGTCGTCACCACGTCTTCCAGGATGGCCACCCGGTCGCCCTTGCGCAAGTTGCCTTCGATTCGCCGGCCGGTGCCGTGGCCCTTGGCTTCCTTGCGCACGATAAAGCCCCGGAGCGGCGATCCCGCGATCTGGCTCCTCACGATCAGGGCCGCGGCCATGGGGTCCGCGCCCAGGGTCAGCCCGCCCACCGCGTCCACCGGCTCCGGCAGGCCCTGGATGCGCTCGAGCAAAAGCCGCGCGGTCAGGTCGGCGCCCTCGGGGTCGAGGGTGGTGGTGCGGCAGTCCACGTAATAGTCCGAGCTCTTGCCCGAGGCGAGGGTAAAGGTCCCGACCTTGAAGGATCGCTCAAGCAAGATTTCTCTCAGTCGGTCGCGGAATTTGTGTTCAGGCATGGTCGCGTTTCCTTCGACGTAGGGGCATGGCATGCCATGCCCTTACAGCGCTACTCTTTGATTGTGGAAAGTTTGGCTTCGACCGTTTCAATCAGTCCAGAGACCTTTTTAATAATCGTTTCTCGGTCCAGGCCGCTGCCCATGGCATCATAGGAATCATAACGCAACTGCACGGCGAAATCGGAGAGATCCAGCAAGGAAGATAATTCTTCCGGGATCGCTTCGTGCTGCTTCTTCAAGACTTGAGCCAACCCTTTCAAATCATGAACCTTCGGATACTCAACCCCGATCGCACTCAACCAGGCCTTGAGAGCCTTCTCCACCGCTTGCTGCGCAAAGAAGCCAAAGATCTCCTCCGCGAAGGTCTCCTCGTCTTTCATCCCGGTCAAGGCCTTAAAATCTCTGCGGGCAAACCCGAGCATCTGCCGGGCGTGCTCAAGGTCGCTCATAAAGCACCTTCCCCTCGCGGAGCGTCGTCGCAATGATATGATTGATGGAATTCCGCCACTTCTCAACTTCCTTGATGCTGTAAACCAGGATGTCCTTCGGGATCTCAAAAGCCGACAAAGCCTCCCGAATCCGCACCAACTCCTCCAGCCGGCCGCGGCTTCTGCCAAATTCCTCCCGCTCCACAATCATCAAGTCTAAATCCGAATTCAGCCCGCCCCCGCCCCGCACCCAAGAGCCGAACAAGATGATTTGCTCCGGGTCCACCTCCCGAACAATGGCTTGCACCATTTCGCTCAAAACCTGGTCGTTGACTTCGATCATCCTGGTCCTCTTAACTTACCTATTTTAACCCCAATCCCCTCTCCTTGCCAAGCCCTTCCTGCCTAGCGGGCCTGCGACATAAAATGGGGGGCAAGTTGTGGTGCAGGCGTCTCGCCTGCCTGGTGTGCAGGCTGGAAGCCCGCACCACAACCCGGCTCAGTCCCATCCCCCCAAACTCTGCTATCATAAAACACGGCACCGTGCCCGTAATCCCAATGGAGCGATCCATTACCATGATCAACCGCGTCCTCAATTTTGTCGGCGGCATCCCCGACCTGCTCTTCCTGCGCATGCCCTCTTTCATGATCGAAACCAATCCCGCGGCCTACCCTGAATACCTCGACCAACTCCGCTTTTACTCCTCCGGCCGCTTCGCCGAGCCGGGCGAGCCTTTCTTCTCTCTGCCCCAGGAGGCGCCCGCTTTCGAGGTCCTCGAGAGCCGGCCCGATCGCAGCGGCGTCCTGGAGGTGCTGCGCTACCCCAGCCGCTATCAGGTCCGCAACCCCGCCCTGCGCGAGGCCTTCGCCCGCCACCCGGCCAACCTCCACGGCTACCTCCACCTGTGGCGGCATCAGCCTCGCGGCTCCCGGCCCCTGGTCCTCTGCCTGCACGGCTTCATGATGCACGGACCCCGCCGCGCCCGGGCCATGTTCAAGATCGACGCCCTGTTGCGCCGCGGCCTGGACGTGGGCCTTTTCCACCAGCCCTTTCACTGGCGCCGGGCCGAGCACCCGTGGCGGCAATACCTGCTCGGGCCCCAAAACCTCCCGCTCACCATCGAGACCTTCGGCCAGAACCTCCACGACCTCCATTCCTCGGTCCTCCTCCTCCAGGGCCTGGGCTACGGCCGCATCGGCCTGATCGGCGCCAGCCTCGGCGGATACACCTCAGCCCTCTATGCCGCCCATGCCGCGGCGGTGGACTTTATGTTCCTGGCCGTGCCCGCCCTCGATTTCTTCCGCACCTTGCGGCCCCGCCCCGGCCTCTTCGCCTTCCCGGTGGACGAGACCATTGTCTCCGAGACCCGCCAGGCCCTGGACCTGGTCACGCCCTGGCGCTACGCGCCCAGGTTTGATCCGGACCGCATCTGCGTGGTGGCCCACGCCGGCGACCGCCTCTGTGAAGCGCGCCTCACCCGCGCCTGGGTCGAGCAGTGGCAGATCAAGAACTACACCGAAGTGCCCGGCGGCCATTGGCTCCACTTCGGCGGAAACTTGAGAGGCAGGATCTGGTACGCCTGGCTGGCAAAGCAGGGCTACTTGCAATACTAGGGACAGCCACCGGTATTCAACAATTCCAATACCGGGGACTGTCCCTAGTATTAAGGAGAAGGAAAGGGCTTACTCGTAGCGGAGGGCCTCGATGGGATCCAGCTTGGAGGCGCGCCAAGCGGGGTAGAAGCCGAAGAAGATGCCGACCGCGCCGGAGAAAGACAGGGCGAGGAAGATGTAGGCCGGGGAGATCAAGATCGGCCAGTGGTTGGTGGAGGACAGGATTTGCGCCGCGGCGGTGCCCAGGCCGGTGCCGAGCAGGCCGCCGATGCCGGCGAGCACCACCGCCTCGACCAGGAACTGCATCAGGATATCCTGCCGGCGGGCGCCCACGGCCATGCGCAGGCCGATCTCGCGGGTGCGCTCGGTCACCGAGACCAGCATGATGTTCATGATCCCGATCCCGCCCACCAGGAGGGAAATGGAGGCGATCACGGTGAGCAGCACGGTCATCACCTTGGACACCTTGGAGATGGTGTCGGTGATCTCGGTCATGTCCATCACGGTAAAGTCATCGTCCGCACCCGGCGCGATATGATGCCGTTGCCGCAAGAGCGCGGTGATGTCATCGGTAGCCGCATCGGTCATCTCCTTGGACTGGAGCTTGATCAGGAGCTGGTTGACGTCGTTGAAGGTGGAATTCTGGATCACCCGCCGCACCGTCAGCCAGGGAATAATGATGGTATCGTCCTGGTCCATGCCCCAGGCGGTGCTGCCTTTGGGAGTCAGCACCCCGATCACCCGGAAGATCATGTTGCGGATGCGGATGGTCTTGCCCACCGGGTCGTCGCCCTCAAACAAGTTTTTGACCACGGTCTGGCCCAGCACCGCCACCCGGGCCGCGGTGCGCACCTCCGAATCGTCGAAGAAGACTCCCTCGGCCAGGTCCCAGTTGCGAACCACGAGATAGTTGGGGCTGGCGCCCTCGATCCGGGTGGACCAGTTCTGGTCCTGGTACACGACCTGTGCGCCGCTGCGGACCAGGGGGGTCAAGGTCACCACGTAGGGAGACTCCCGGAGGATCGCCTCCCCGTCGTCCACGGTAAGCGTGTGCACGCCGCCGGTCCCGCTGCGCATGCCGCCCATCATCGAACTTCCGGGAAAAACCATGAGCAGGTTACTGCCCATGCTCGCGATCTGCTCCTCGATCATCATCGAGGCGCCTTTGCCCACCGCCATCATGGCGATGACCGCGGCGATCCCGACAATAATTCCGAGCGTGGTCAGGAGCGAGCGCACCTTGTTGCGAATCAGCGCCCGCAACGCCACGCGCAGGGTCGCGGTCACATTCATACCACGACTCCATCCCGCATGTGAACTGTGCGCTTGGCGTAGCGGGCGATGTCCTCTTCGTGGGTGACCATGACCACGGTAATCCCCTCGGCGTTCAGCTCCTGGAAAATGGTCATGATCTCCCGGCTGGACCGGGTGTCCAGGTTCCCGGTCGGCTCGTCGGCCAGGATCAGGGACGGCTGGTTGATCAGGGCGCGCGCGATCGCCACCCGCTGCTGCTGGCCGCCGGAAAGCTGGCTGGGATGATGGTGCATCCGGTCGCCCAGGCCCACCCGCTCGAGCATGGCTTTGGCCCGGTCTTGCTTCTCCCGGGCGGAGAGCCGCGGCCCGTAGAGGAGCGGCATCAGCACGTTATCCAGGGCCGTGGTCCGCGTCAGGAGGTTGAAGTTCTGGAAGACGAAACCCATCTTCTGGTTGCGGATCCGGGCCAGCTCGTCCTCGCCGTGGCGGGAGATATCCTCGCCCTCGAAAAAATATTGACCGCCGGTCGGCCGGTCCAGGCAGCCGAGCAGGTTGAGCAGGGTAGTCTTGCCCGAACCCGAGGGGCCCATGATCGCCATGAACTCGCCGGCCGCGATCTCCTGCGCGACGCCGCGCAGGGCCGGGATATCCACTTCGCCCATCCGATAGGTCTTGGTGATTTCGCGCAGGGAGATCAGCATCGCCGTCTCAGCGGCCTTTGCCGCGCCCGGGGAATTTGGGCATAAAGGGATTATTCACCGCGACCGGCGCTTTCGCTCCCGACTCCATGATCCCGATGACGACTTCCTGCCCCTCTTTCAGCGCGCCCTCGATTATCTCGGTATAGGAGCCGTCGGTGATGCCGGGGCGAACCGGGACCGCTTTGAGGTCATTGCCGTCAGGCACCCACACCTGGTGCCGGCCCGGCGCCGCCGGGGTCGTCCCCGACGCGCCCTGCGACCCGGCGCTGGAAGCCGCCGCTCCCGGCTCATACTTGAAGCGCAAAGCGGCATTGGGCACCCTCAAAACTTTCTCGTGACGCGCCACTTCGATGGAGACGCTGGCGGTCAGGGAGGGCAGCAGTTTCTCGTCCGGGTTCGGCGCGCTGATGATCACCGGATAGGTGACCACGTTCTGCTGGATGGTGGCCGCGATGCGCACCTGGCTGACCGTGCCCTGGAATTTTTCTTCGCCGTAGGCGTCCACGGAAAAGGCAACCGGCTGGCCCGCCCGGATCTTGCCGATGTCCGCCTCGGGGATGCTCGATTCCACCTGCATCTGCTTCAAGTCGGCGGCGATCACGAAGAGCGTCTGGGAGGCAAAGGATGCCACCACGGTCTGACCCTCATCCACGTTGCGCGCCACCACCACCCCGTCCACCGGCGATTTGATCGTGGTGTAATCGAGGTTGGTCTGGGAAAGGGTGAGCGCGGCCCGGGCCTGCTCGACCCCCGCCTGGGCCAGCTTGAGCTGGGCGGCCAGGGAGTCGCGGTCGGCGACGGCGCCGTCCAGATCCGATTGCGAGATCAGGTTGCGGCTGACCAATTCCCGCGAGCGCTGCAATTCCTTTTCCGCCTGGGTGAGCTTGGCCCGGACTTGTTCGACCGCGGCGAGCGCGCTCTGGAGGTTGGCCCGGTCCTGCGCGACCTTGGCCTGGTAAGCGGCCGGGTCAATCTGGGCCACCACCTGGCCGGCCTGGACGTGATCGTTGTAGTCCACGTAAAGCTTTTTCACCGGGCCGGTCACCTGGGTCCCGACCTGCACGGTCTTGATCGGCTGGACCGTGCCGGTAGCATTGACCGTCTGCACCAGGTCGCCCTTTTCCACTTTCGCGGTCCGGAAGAGGGTTCCGTTCTCGTGGTTGCGCCACCGCCACCAGGCGCCCAGGCTTGCCGCCACCAGCGCCATCGCGCCAAGCACCATCAGCCAACGTTTCATGGTTATTTTTCTCCTATGGTGCGCTGGACCTGCGCCACCGCGGCCAGGTAGTCGAAGCGGGCGGTGACCTGGTCCGACTGGGCCTGGCTCAAGGCCACCTGGGCATC
>Ga0315291_10002442_pt1 | contig 24388 bp, 21 predicted proteins | sample YL17G12_20_MG_FD_203070 | JGI IMG/M metagenome (GOLD analysis project Ga0315291, IMG submission 203070) | Sediment microbial communities from Yellowstone Lake, YNP, Wyoming, USA - YL17G12_20 | ecosystem: Environmental > Aquatic > Freshwater > Lake > Sediment | place: USA: Wyoming | collected... | reverse complement strand
CTTCTGCCGCATCAGAATTGTCCCACCCCCGACCTTCCTTGTCAACACATTCCGTAAGTCTACAAGTCTACCAGTGACTCATATTTGTGTGAGAAGCGCCATTTTCCGCCAACGAGTCGGACCTTTGGGTGCACTGGCCTCACAACCTCGCAATCGGCGAGTACCTGTAGGCCCTCACCGTTGCGCGGCTGGTCGCTCGGCTCTCAGCTTTGCGGGGCTTCCGCCATTTCAAGCGGGTTAGGCGGTGCTCCGGCAGGCTAGGCATTAGGATTGCCTACCTCCACGGAGATAAGGCCACACACGGCCTGTGTGGCGGCCACGTCGCGAAATGAAGGGCAACGGTGCCCTGGAAATGCCTAATCTCGCTGACACTTCGCGTAATCTCGTTGACTGTGTTCGCGGACAGAGCGTTCATAATCACAGCTTGAGAATTCACAGCGAGGGAGGTGAAACCATGAAGCTCTCGATAGCTATCAAGCGCTTTGACACGCAGCTTCGGGCCGACGGCAAGAGCGAGCGCACCCGGCAGGCCTACCTCAGGGATCTGAGAAAGCTCGAAGCTTGGCTCAAGAGAGATGCTGAGGTCTCGACGATCGCTCCGGACACGCTGGCGCGCTTCCTTGCGGATGGAAACGGCGAGGGCAGATCTGCCCTCACTGTCAACCGGACCAAAACAGCATTGCGAGTTTTCTTCCGCTTCCTCACCGACGCTGGTGACCTCAGCGAGAATCCGGCCAGACTGATCCGCTCGACACCGACTGACAGGAGAGTACCGACCTACTTGTCTATCGACGAAGCGAGGAGATTGCTCGATGCAGTTACCAACTCTGACAGCGCCCTTGCCAAAAGAGACCACGCGATGTTCTCGCTCTTCCTCGGCACCGGCATCAGGCTCGGCTCGCTCGTTGCCTTGAACGTAGGTGATGTGAACCTGACCGAGGGAACCGTGACAATAAAGGCCAAAGGTGGACGAGAGGAGACTGTATTCCTCAACGCAAGGCTTTGCAAGTTGCTCGCTCGCTACATCAAGGCTGTGACTGCCGCAGATGGAACACCACTCTTCCGTTCCCGCAACGGCGACAGGCTTGGTGCACGCCAGGTCCAACTGAGGCTTAGGCACTGGCTTGAGGTCGCTGGCATCACAAAGCCACTCTCGGTTCACTGCTTGCGTCACAGTTTTGCAACTAGATTATACGCCATGAGCGGCGACTTGCGGTTGGTCCAGCGCGCCCTGGGCCACAAGCACATCACGACGACCGAGATCTATGCCAGGGTTGAGAACAAGGCACTCAGAAAGGCGCTGGAGAATCTCTCTTTCTGATGGTTCGTCGAATCGGCATTATACGAAGTTGGGCTGCACCGTTTGGCAGTGCATGAGGTTTCGTGGAGGTTCTGCAGCCCAATCCCACAGTCTTGCGAACATCTACGGGTCCCACCCTCGACCGTTACATCTTGACATTGTGAAGTAGTTGTGATATTGTAAGACGCTACAAACACGAAGAATCTGACGGCGCCTTGTTATTAGGAATCGCACCTTGTGGAGCGGGTGGAATGTTGCCTTCTTGTTGTTCAATGACCCGCATCAACTACTGTACGCCTTGTCGCCACATCGCATCGCGGTGTGGCTTTTTTGCTAGTGTTGATTCGACGGTGGACTCCATGGAATATCGGTGATGTTGAGGGTTTGCCCTCTGTGCTCTGTGTTCCGATTTCTCATCGTTGTAGGAAAGGAGTGATGTACATGAGAACGTTCGTGAAGGTCTTTTCTTTCTTCGTTCTCTTTCTCGTGACTGTGGACGTGCCAGTGCTTTGGGCTGCCTGGATTGAAGACGGCAGCCCTATCTGCATGGCAAAGGGGGACCAGCTGGGTGCCGGAGGCATCTCGGATGGTGTTGGTGGCGCTATCATCACGTGGTCGGACGGTCGCAGCGGGAACTATGACATTTATGCCCAACGCGTCGATGCTTCGGGCGCTGTTCTATGGACGGCGGACGGCGTCGCCATCTGTGCGGCAACGGGAGACCAGTATGTTACCGGAATCCTCTCGGATGGTGTTGGTGGCGCTATCATCACGTGGCAGGACTACCGCAGCGGGAACACTGACGTCTATGCCCAGCGTGTGAATGCCTCGGGCAACGTTCAGTGGACGGCGGACGGCGTCGCCATCTCCACGGCAACGGAGAACCAGTTTTCTCCCGCGCTCATCTCCGATGGTGCTGGCGGGGCGATTATCACGTGGGAAGACTACCGCAGCGGGACCAACGATGACATCTATGCCCAGCGCGTGGATGCCTCGGGTGTTGTTCAGTGGACGGCGGATGGTGTTGCCATTTACACGGGAACGGGTAACCAATCGTCTCCTAGGCTTATTTCGGATGGTGTTGGTGGCGCTATCATCACGTGGGAAGACTACCGCAGCGGGACCAACGATGACATCTATGCCCAACGCGTAAACGCCTCGGGTGCTGTTCAATGGACCGCGGATGGTGTTGCCATCTGCACGGCAACATCAAACCAGTATTATCCCGGACTCATCTCCGATGGTGTTGGTGGCGCTATCATCACGTGGGATGACTACCGCAGCGGGAACTCTGACATCTATGCCCAGCGTGTGAATGCCTCGGGTGTTGCTCAGTGGACCGCGGATGGTGTTGCCATATGCACGGCAACGGGGGGTCAGCAGGGTCAGCAGTATTCCAAGCTCATCTCCGATGGTGCTGGCGGGGCGATTATCACGTGGGAAGACTACCGCAGCGGGAACTATGACATTTATGCCCAACGCGTCGATGCTTCGGGCGCTGTTCTATGGACGGCGGACGGCGTCGCCATCTGCACGGCAGCGAGAACGCAATCCGGTTCCCAGCTCACCTCGGATGGTGCTGGCGGGGCGATTATCACGTGGTCGGACGGTCGCAGCGGGACCAACTATGACATCTATGCCCAGCGCGCAAATGCCTCGGGTGCTATTCAATGGACCGCGGACGGCGTCGCCATCTGCACGGCATATGGAGACCAGCTGGGTGCCGGAGGCATCTCGGATGGTGTTGGTGGCGCTATCATCACGTGGGACGACTACCGCAGCGGGAACTATGACATTTATGCCCAACGCGTACCGGCGGGCATAACGGACGTGCCTTTGACTTCCAAAGCGCCAACCGGATTGAGCCAGAACGTTCCCAATCCATTCAATCCTCTCACACGCGTCACGTTTTCTATGGCAGTTCCTGGAGAAGTTAGTCTACGTATATACGACATTGCAGGCCGTATGTTACGCACGCTCGCGGAGGGCTGGCGAGAGCCGGGTATGTACAGCGAGGTTTGGGATGGTAGGGGTGATGATGGTATTGTGCTGCCTTCCGGAGTGTATTTCTATTCACTCAAGGCAGGCGGGGTTGTAGCGACGAAGAAGATGGTTCTTCTCAAATAGTATCAGATGATGACGGTTTTGATAGGCGAACCCAACTAGTACCAGTATTCCGATTTCTTGTTTTCAATATGGCTGCACTAGACTGGGGGTTGATCGGCCTGCCATTACAAGGCTCATCGCGGACCGAGCCGCCCACATCTGACACGATAGTTAGGCGTCTCAATCTCAACCAGGAGGTCGCCATGAGGAAGTACATCGTGATTCCACTCGTCGTCATCTGCGTTCTGCTCTCTGCCGCAGCATGGAGCCAATTACCGCCCACCTACTGCACACAGTGGGGCAGCCATGGCAGCGAGCCCGGGCAATTCATCTACCCCCGGGGTGTCGCGGTTGATGCAAGTGGCGACGTCTACGTCGCGGACACCTACAACTACCGCATCCAGAAGTTCACAAGCAGCGGCGCGTACATCATCCAGTGGGGCAACTACGGCAGCGAGCCGGGACAGTTTTACTACCCCTTAGGTGTCGCGGTTGATGCAAGTGGCGACGTCTACGTCACGGACATCGACAACAATCGCATCCAGGTGTTCACGAGCAGCGGCGGCTACATCACACAGTGGGGCAGCCATGGCGCGGGGCAGGGGCAGTTCGACCAACCTTGGGGTGTCGCGATTGATGCAAGTGGCAACGTCTATGTCGCGGACTCTAACAACAATCGCATCCAGAAATTCACAAGCAGCGGCGGCTACATCACCCAGTGGGGCAGCTATGGCACGGGGCCGGGGCGGTTCTACTACCCCTTAGGTGTCGCGGTTGATGCCATTGGCAACGTCTATGTCGCGGACACCGAGAACCATCGCATCCAGGTGTTCACCCACAGTGGTGGCTACATCTTCCAGTGGGGCAGATCTGGCACGGGGCCGGGGCAGTTCGAGTACCCCTGCGGTGTCGCGGTTGATGCCAGTGGCAACGTCTACGTCACGGACACCAACAACTGCCGCATCCAGGTGTTCACCAGCAGCGGCGACTACATCACACAGTGGGGCAACTACGGCAGCGAGCCCGGCCAGTTTTACTATCCCTGGGGTGTCGTGGTTGATGCAAGTGGCAACGTCTATGTCGCGGACACCGAGAACCATCGCATCCAGATGTTCTGCTATGGGCAGACAGCTGTTCAGAACACCACCTGGGGCCGCATCAAAACCATGTTCCGCTAGCGCACGGTTCCCCCAGGACCGTCGGTGCCCTGGAGCCACATCACGAACTTGGCCTTGGCCGGACTGCTTGCTCCCGCGGCCCGGCACCGCTCTATTTATCCTAATCCGTTAACGGCGCCAACCCACGTTCAAGCCTGTACTGGTTGACTATCTGACGGAAAGAGGGCCCTGCCTGTTTCTGCTCCGCATTCACCGTCTGCGTCACTACAAAACCTTTGCGAGAGATGAAGCCCGAAAGCTCTGCCAACCTCTCCAGTATCTCCACGGCCCTCTGAAGCAGTATGCCTTGGGCATAGGGGTCAGGCACCCTGCTCCCGTCCTTGTTCTGTCTCTGTGCATCCTTGTACGCCATCAACGCAAGCGAGAAGAGCCCCTCGAGCTTCGTCACAATCTCACTCTTTCGCTCAACGGAGTTCAAAGCCTTCGCGTTCTCCTGCATGAAAAGCTCGTAATCTTTCCAAGCACGCTCCTTGGTCATAGGTTCAAAGCCGTAGGTGGTGATGCGCTCCCCTATCTGCTCAAACGTCAGGTTGCCTATAGCTCGGAACTCTGCCACTCTCTTTCGTCGTTCCTCGTAGTACACACGGCCCCTTCTCGGACGCTTTCTTGGAGCTGGATTGATGCTCTTCTCCCCTGATGGAACCCGGTCAGGCAACCTGTTCTCTAACTCGCTCATAGCCCCCTCCTGTCAGGTTACCCTCCCTCACTAACTCTGCCTTCTGCCCGGTAAATCGCTCCCACCTGACCACAGCCATGTCCACGTAAGTCGGGTCAAGCTCGACCGCGTAGCAGACTCTTGTTGTTACCTCGGCTGCTATAATCGCTGTCCCAAAACCTACAAACAGATCAAGGCATGGCTCCAGTGAGAGCGCGTTGTTTCTCATCGCCCTTGCAAAAAGTTCTACTGGTTTCTGTGTTGGATGCTTGTGGTCGGTCTCCCTTGTCACTTCCCACACCGTTGACTGATTCCTCATGCCCACGAACCTGTGCTTCGCTCCCCAACCGTAGAGACACGGTTCATGACGCCAGTGGTAATCTGCACGCCCGAACTGGAAGTTTTCCTTCACCCAAACGATTTCCTGATGAACCTCGACACCAACTGATTTCAAGGCCTCGATGAAGATGTCTCTCGTCACGCTCGCGTGCCAGACGTACCAGGAAGCGTCAGGCGTTGAGACTTGAGCCGCAGCCTGGAATGCAGAGGATAGGAACTCAAGCAGCTTCTGTCCCTCGAGGTCATCGTTCAAAATCGGCCTATACACGATGCCACCGCCGTGTTTCGTTGGGCTTACCTTCCTCCGGTGCTGGTTACCGTCGTAGGCGACGCCGTAAGGCGGGTCAGTGGCAATGAGCACTGCCTTTGTTCCATCCATGAGTTTCTTCAGCGTCTCCGGCTTCGTGGAGTCGCCGCATAGCAGGCGATGCCGGCCAAGTTGCCAGAGATCGCCTGGCTTGCTTACGGGTTTCTCGGGCTCTTCCGGGATTGCGTCCGGATCGACCAACCCGACGTATCCTCCGGGCGGAAAGAGCTTCTGGAAGTCAGTCTCCAGTACGTCCAATCTCAGCGCTGCTGTAAGTTCAGGCAGTTCTATCTTGAGTTCCTGAAGAATCGCTCCAAGGCCAGCGGTCCAATCACCCTGGATGTGACGGCTGTTCAAGGCAACGTTCAGTGCCTTCTCGCGCTCCGGATCGAGGTCGACTACGACGACCTTCGTGCTCTTGACTCCGGTCTGCTCAAGCACCTTAAGTCTCTGGTGGCCTCCGACCACGTGGCCAGTGCGCTCATTCCAGACAATTGGCTCAACAAGCCCGAACTCACCGATGCTATGGGCAAGCCCATCGAGAGCTTCATCCGAAATCGCACGCGGGTTGTAAGGCGCAGGTTCAAGCTTCTCTAGGTCCACTTCACGAATTTCCATTTCCATCTTATCTCCCATCCTCCCCCGGCTTGGGCGCGGGCAGTCTCCGCTTCTCATTTCACCACACTTCACGGCATCACCGCGAGATTCGGAACGCCCGCGCCTTCATCAATTGCGGATCAAGCAGTTATCTCCCCATTGAAAGTCTTCTTTATCCGGTGCATGTCCCTGATGTCGTCCTTCGTACTCCCTTTTAGAGCCCTGAGTTCCTTGGCCGTGTAGACCGCAAATCCATTCGGCACCCTCTCAAAGAGCTGCTCGCTGGACACAAAGTAAATGTCCTCTCCCAGAAGATGGCTTCTGACTTTCACCACATAGGTGCCAGCCTCGAATTCAGACAGGCTGAGCGCCATCAGAGCCTTTGTGCTCTCCGATGGGAAGTTACGAAGCATCGTCGATAACGGACCCCGGTCCGGGTGGTCTGGGTAGTCTGGGTAACTTTCTGCTTTTTCCTTTATATCTCCTCTATCTTCTTTATTCACTTATCACTCACCCCTATGACAACAAGAGAGAGATTTACCCGGACTACCCGGACCACCCTCCGTCTCTCCCCTGTAGAACCCGATCCCTCTGTAGACCCAAGGTCTCTCGCCTCCGATCCGTTTCCTTCCCTCACCCGGGCCGCGTTCTCCTGTGACCTCGCGGAACCAGCGCGAGACTTCCTTCCCAAAGTGCACCTGGTTGAGGGGGTGGCACCCGTTCTCCTCACACCATTGTCTGTATGCTTTGTATAGCTCCACCTTCTCGACTTCACCCTCTGAGTTGACATCGCAGAACTGAAAGAGAAACGCTCGCGCCGGATTCACCTCGGCCCTGTATTCTTGCTTAGCTTCAACCGAGACACCGGGCTCAACAAAACGATGATGCTTGCGCAGCCTCGACAGCCCAACGATTGCCCAGTTCAAGATTCCAGGAAGCTCCTCGCAGAGTTTCAGGTCGAGTTCCGGAACGCGCTTCTCTTCTGGGATAAACACTGGAAAGGGCACAAGGATGAGCCGTTCCCATAGGCCCCTTGACTTGTCCACAAACGGGGGGCGCGTGTTCGTCACCACAACAAGGCGTGCAGTAGGCTTCACAGTAATCAGATCCTTGTGCTTGCGGTCAATCGTCCTTACATCGCCTCCCACGAACGCCTTCAACACGTCCTCAGCAGCTCTATCCGGCTTCCCGGTCTCCTCTGATATGTTGAGGAGTTTTCCAAGCGTGCTGGTGAGAGCAAACTTGTCAGAAAATGCCCCGAGCGAAAGCGCTGAGACGTTCTCTTTACCCAGCATGGATATCAGGACTTTGCAGAACGTACCCTTCCCGTTTCGCCCTTCTCCTTCCAGCATCAAAAACTTGTGGAGAGAGGTATCATGTGTGAGGCAATAGCCAGAAAACTCCTGGAGGAGCTGTCTCGCCTCAGGGTCGGGCTGCACTTCTTCAAGGAACGTTTCCCACATGGGGCACGTCGCGTTGGAATCGAAGGCATAAGGCAAAGTCACAGACGAAAAGAAAAGAGGCGAGTGGGCCTTGAGACACTTAGGGTCGTCCCTGAGCACTGCGTCAATGTCCAGGATTCCATTCTCCATCGAGATGCAATCCGGCGCGTGATCCCCTCCTATACCGATAACCCAGCTCGGCTGCTCCACGGAACCGTCCAGAAGACACTTGCCCTTCAGGTTGGCGACCACATCCTTCGCGGACTTGAGGCTGGCCTTGCTGCGCGTTCCTTTGTTCTCACCCAGGAACCCCATCACTCCAGCCTCGAGTTCTCCTGCTGGGAGTCTTGCATACCTGTGTGCGTTCCACTTCCACCACTCATCGCGCCAATAGCGAAACGTGAGAACCCCCTCTTGCACGTACCCCTTGCTCTCCAAGTACGCCTCTGCCAGCTCGACTGCGAAAAGGCTCTCGCCTCGCGCCACTTTCCCTTCAAGATTCTCCATAGCTGTGATCACTTGCTCCTTTTCTTGAGGGTCACTGACCGCGGGCGTAGTGGCAATAAGCTCTCTCAGCTTCTCTGCGCTGAAACCGCAGTGAACAAACCAGTCAGTGACGTCTTTCTCTTCTTTGGTTCCGCTGAGTGGAAGGACGACGTTCCTTATTGATGAACACCCAGCATCCTTGAGAACCTTGAGCACAACCTCCGTTGCAGCACGTTTCCCTTCCTCATCACAATCGTAGAGAATCACCACGTCTTTCTCTTTGAACCACCTTGCCCATTCAGGCAGAAACACCCCGCAACCATGTGTGGATGTCACCGCCATGAAGCCTTCATGCTGAAGAACGAGCCTGTCCCACTCGCCTTCGCAGATAATAATTTGCCTTCCCACGAACTTCCCAAGCTCATCGACGCCATATAGCCTGGGAGGCGTACCGTACTTGTGCTTTCCATTTGTGTAGTTGAGAACCTTAGGATTCGTTGTTGGACTATGGAGACGGACGTTCACAATCTTGCCGTTCTCATCGGGCACAGGTATCGTGTACCTTTGCCGCTGAGAGTCCCAACCAATCTGGTACTTCTCCAACGTGGCATCAGAGAGTCCGCGCCTCTCGTGTAGCCATCCCACAGCCTTTTCGTTCTTCCCGAGCGCCTGATGCCAGCTTTCCACCTGGCTCTCCCCGATGGGCGGTCTCTCTTCACGCCGCCCGCTGTTACCAGGCCGTGGCAAGCCAACCTTGTCTCCCATCTCCGTCACAACCTCTCCAAAGCGCTTCCCCGTGACCCGCATCACGTAGTCAAAGACGTCCCCCTCGCCGCAACCGGCATGGCACTTCCAACGCAGCGTCTGGTTGTTGAAAGCAAACGAGGGATGCTCGTCCGCATGCCAGGGACACCTGCCCATTACCCAACCGTCGCCCGAAGGCTTCTGGCGCTCGATGTCGCCGTAGACATCTTCTGCCCTAAGACGGGAGAGAACCTCCTCTCGGTAAGCGCTCCATTGTTCTCTTCGTTTGCTCTTCAATCTCGTGTCCCTCGTTTCCGAAAAAACGGTGCTTCCTGCCGGCCACATGGCTGCCTTCACCGATGTTCTTGACTGAGCTACGGTTCAATGGGCTTGAAGAAAGAAGGAGAGGACCTGCTGAATGCGCCTCTCTTGTGGGGCCGATTGAGGAGTTAGGTCAAAGCCGGCACAAGGGCTTTTCCCTTGTACTCGAACCTGATTTCTTCAGCTTGTATAGGTGGGAAAATCTTCTTTTGGTGAGAGTAGCGGGCCCCCGCTACCATATTAAAAGAAGCATTCCCGGTCTTCGCAATGGAGGCCGGGAACTGCCTTATGTAGAGCACTCCCTTGCCCGTCTCTGGATTGAGCTCCAGCCTCTCAACAAAGGCACGCACCAGCTCCTTTTTCTCCTCTAAAGTGCCTTGTTGAAGAAGCGCCTTGAACCCGCTGATGCCTTGAACCACTTGCTCAGCGAGCTGGTCGGGATCCAACTTGCTCTCCTCCGCCATCGACGCCAGGCTGGCTTTGATGTACCCGTCTAAGCAAAGAGGAGATGCATCATGCCACCATAGAACAGAGTCAAACCGGCAAAAGCGTCCAAAAATAAACCGGTAAATCTGTCCGCCATTAACCCGGTGTTGACACCGTACGTCTTAAGGAGGCAGCCAAAACCTCCTTCGGTCTCACTGGAAACACCGAAGCCTTGGCACTGGAGATCCGCTTTGTCGTGGAGCGTCTCAACCTGCTCTTGGATCAGATGGCTACCCTGGACAAGCGCTTCATTGAACTGCTCCCCGACCAACAGAAGCTTCTTAAGTCCATCCCAGAATTGGGCAATGTCTGGGCACCAACTGTGCTCGCTGAAATCCTGCCCCTCCTCCATCCAGAGCTCAAAGACGGCGCACGAAAACTCGTCGCGGCAGCAGGCATAGACGTCCGCCTCTCTGAGAATGGTGAATCCATCGGCAAGGGCAAGATGTCCAAACGCGGAAGTAACTACCTGCGCACAGCAATCCTCCAAGCTGCAGAGGTGGCGGTCTTCCTCAAACGAGGCCCGCTCTTCCTGAACATCTATGAACGCCAACGCTCTCGAGGAAAACATCATACCGTCGCTCTCAGCCATGTCGCCCATAAAATGCTTCATGTTACCTTTTCTGTGCTCAAGAACCGGCGCCATTACACGCCACATCTCAACTAAAAGGAGGTCTACTCGTCGCTCAATACCGGGGTTGACTTGTTACCGCTTGTCTTTCTAATGGCTTTCCAGGCAAGCAGTTACAATGACTGCTTAAGTTCATGAACGCTCTGGGGGCAAGAGATAGCAAGTAAATTGTGATGCTCAGGCGAAGATTCTTTCAGCGGGAAAGCAGGGCAGAAAGCGGCAGGAAGGCCAGAACGAGGCTCATCAAGCGAGGACCGCTATTGGCACGATCCCAGGCATGAACGCGGTTGGCTGCGGACATCCCTAGAGTAGGTCATACTACACTGAGTTCGTCCACAGCCTGCCCGTCATACGCCTCCTGCCCAGTATGTTCTTCTGGGTCAGGCCTGTGCGCAAGGGGAAGAGTGAAGTGGAAGCTACTGCCTTTACCAACGGTGCTCTCTGCCCAGATGCGGCCATGCATCGCCTGCACCAGGTTCCTGCAAATCGCGAGCCCCAAGCCTGTTCCCGCCGGCTTGCCTCTGGTTTTCTCAGCCACCTGCTTAAACTTGTCGAATATCTTGTCCAGTTCTTCAGTAGCGATTCCCATACCATTATCCGATACGGTGATTCGTAGGTAGGTCGGCTTCACTCCGCTTTGTGCACCGCCTCCGGCACTGTCTGCCACAGGGATTGAGATCACATCTGTTCGGCCCCCTTGCCCGGTGAACTTGACGGAATTGTTGAGCAGATTAACGAGAACCTGAACGAATCTGTTTTCGTCTGCAAGTACGTAGTTGTCTTCTTGCGGCGGACGGACGTGAATTTCGATGCCTTTCTCCTGTGCGCCTGGCCCCACACTCTGCATCGCAGTCGCTATTGCCCTCTCCACACTGATGGGCGCGAGATCCATTTCGACCGCGCCCGCTTCGATCTTCGAGAGATCTAGCAAATCGTCAACTAGAGTTGACAGTCTATCGCTCTGTTCCAGGATTATCTTAACGAAAGACTCTCGCTTTTCTTCTGAGAAAGAATGGAATTCAAGGAGAGTCTCGGCGTATGCTTTGATAGCGGTTAGCGGGGTTCTGAGCTCGTGTGACACATTAGACACAAAGTCCGACTTCATCCGGTCCAGCTTCACGAGTTCCTGATTTGCGCTTTCTAGCTCCGCATTTGAGCGGATCAGTTCTTCAGCCTGCTCCGCCAGTGCTCGTGCGACTCGTCGGCGCTCCGTAAAATCCCCGAACAATCTTGCCAGTGTGTCAATCAGCTCCCTTTCCTCTTTGAGAAACGGCCCTTCGTCGAGGTTGGGCTTCTCCTCCAGATAGACCGCCTCAACGGTACCGACTGTCCCCTCGCAATTCGTGATAGGTGCTTCTTGCTTCCAACTGGTCTCCCTCCAGTTGGATGTAACGTATTCTCTTCCCTCAAGTGCAATCCTGACACACGTGATATCTGGATACTGCCAGGCAGCCGCTATTGCCTCAAGCGCACGACGCAGCAATCCTTCCACGGGTTGCTGTATGTCTTTGGCAAGCTGTGTAACTTGAAAGAGACAACGGAGCTCCTTGACACGCTCGCCGAGCGCGTGAGTTTGCTCCCTGAGAGTCTGCTCAGCTTTCTCACGCTCTAGCTCCCGTCTATCTCTGTGCAGTCTAGCATCGAGGACTGGGGCAATGGTTTTGCCAAGCGTCTCCAGCAAGCGGACGTCGCTCTCGCTATAGTCAGTCTTCTTGTTCGCAACCTCTATGAGTCCGATGACTTCTCCATGATGGATGACTGGCAAAGCGACGTGCCTCGTTATTTTGATATGACCTTCTGGCGTTGTGACGGACTGTTCGTTTGAACAGATAGTCTTCTTCTCTCTTATTGCTCGTGGCCAGGTGCTATTTCCCCAGCTTTCCCGGGGAAATACCATACGTTTGTCGCGAACGTTGCATTTATGCCAAACACCTCGAGTCAAAGACGGGACAATACGTGCTCCGTTCTCGTCTATGTAGCCAAAGGTTCCGTATTCACTTTGCATGGCATTCAACAGGATATCCAGCACTTCTCCGTACATTTGCTCGTCAGGCACGGTAAGAAACACGTTGGCAATCTGGTTTCTCAAGGCAAGCTCCTGTTGCGATTTTTCGAACGTCTCGCAGGCGCGCTTGTGCTCGGTGATGTCCACTCCTGAGGCAAGGCAGGCTATGATACCATTGCTCTCGTTGAAAACAGGAACCTGGTGCCATGAAATGACTTTCTCCTCCCCGGCTCTGGTCAACACCTTGCTCTCAAGATGTTCACTCGGCTTGGTGTCTCCGGCCATGAAGCTTTCAAACGCGGATTTCATTTCATCTCGAATTCTCTCGGGGACAAAATTATCGAACCAGTTCTTGCCGACTATTTCCTTTTCTTCACATCCAATCAGGTCACACGCCTTCCTGTTGACAAGGACAACCTTGCCTCTGCGATCAAGACGCTGGATTATGACCTCGGCTATGTCTAGATATTCCTGGACCCTATCTCTCCCTTTGCGAACCTCTGCCTCCAATTGCTGTTGTTTCGCGATCGCTGAATGCAGACTGACAATAGACAGCAGAAGCAAGACCATCATCGACGATCGCGTCAAGATTCCCATGACGGTAGGGTTACCAGGATGGCCGAGAGTCCCTGTAAGCGAGTCAACAAGCAAGTAAAGGGCCGCGAAAACAATTAGACTAAGCAACATGACATACTTAGAGCGGAGTCCGCTTGCGGTCCTATTGCTCATTTTGGCTTTTCTGGTTACGCGTCCGAACATGTAATTGTGTCCCAATACAACTTAGTTGAGCGCGACCGGCTGGCAGCACGTTCCCATAAGTACTATCGTCAATATTCGCTTCTGTGATTAGTCGTAACCGTAAAAAAACGCGATGAGGTAAAATGCACACGTCCCGCATTCCGTCACACTTCGCTCATCTATTCGTAAGTCGCCGCGCTGATTCGAGATAAGAATTCCTCCCTCGGTCATCTGCTGCATTTCATCTCGTCGGGGCCTACAAGAAAAACGAACTTCCGGGCGATCGCGGGCACTCCAGGGCTAGAGAAAGCGAAGACCGTCCATGCAGACAGTCCTCACTCCATCTGAACCTACCGCTTCTTGCTGCTAAGCGTCGCCCTCAGCCTGTTCGCCAGCGTGCCGCCCTTGTGTTGTGAGTTGGATCTGCCTTAGGGAAGGGGCAAATCAGGGGATTTGGCTGCAAATGTGAAGAGGCGAACGAGAGGGTGTTCAGCAATAGAAGCAGTTTGCCGACAAACTAATCGGGGGGAATCTACATTCTCCCCCCCGATTAGTTGTCATCTGAAATGGCCGGCTGTCAATACTGACGCTAGGTTACTTACCAGAGATCTTAGTATCTCCGATAACCTCCTCTGTCTCCTCTATCTCCTCTGTCTCCTCTATCTCTCTGTGGACGTGCCTCGTCAACCTTCAGGTTGCGGCCTTTGAAATCGGTGGAATCCAATCCTTCCTTCGCCTTCTCGGCCTCGGCAACGCTTGACATCTCCACAAACGCAAATCCCTTACCTTCGATTACGTTGACTTGCTTCACCACACCGTAGGTGGAAAATAACTGTTCCAGTTCGCTGCTGGTTACAGAGTAACCAAGATTTCCTACATAAAGCTTGCTAACTTGCATTCTAATCTCCATTTCTTACTCGTCTCTCTGTCCCATAATGTCTCTCTCGGAGGTAGAAGCAAAATAGCAGCTCAAACCTCTCTGATAACAACATTACTAACCTCAAGACAATCCAAAGCAAAAATCCAGTTCACATTGCCAAAGACAGTTCAGCGACTTAATTGACCTTTTTAACCACCACCTTCAGTAGTTGCCAGCCATTTCATGTGACGTACGTCTTTCTGAAGTCATAGACCAGAGAGGGCCGAATGAGTAGACTCTTGTGGTAGATCAATGACGGGCACTTTCTGCGGAATATCGTCGTTCTTACAGCTACTATCTCAACCTGTCCTCTTCAACCTTATTACGAACCCAGAAACACATGCTCCAGTCCGCGAGGAACCCTCGCTTTAGACCCAAAATCATCATACCTGGCAATGTCATCTTTGTCAATCGTCAATTTTCCGCAATACCTTAGCTCAAAAGTGCTCCCATGTGTCTTGAGAGGAGATAGCCTCGAGCGCTGCCAGCGGGATCAGCTCCTCGCTCTCCGGCTTGCCCTTCGCCATAACGCGAATGCCCTTGTGTCGCTGAGGTCAGGTTTGCGGGCAGCAGAATTGATTACAGAGGGGCGCGCAGGATCGCGCGCTGATTGTTGAAAAAGACGCAGCAGTTGGAGTGGAATACCTTTCTGAAACCCTGGCTTCCTGTTGCCCAAGCAGATAATTCAAAGAAATTGAGAGAGTTATGGAGATCCCTTGGTAACGGGAGTATATGGTACGCCCCTTGCTTCTTTTCAAATGCAGAGGCTAGTGCACGTGCCAGGAGAGGGTAAGAGAATTCAGAGTTCTCCTGGCAGCACAAGACCTGCGACATAGAGCGCCAGTTGGGTACCAGACCTGTTTGAAGGGGGGAAAAAGAACATGAAACTACTCAGCAAGCTGCTAAGAGACAACAAGGGTGCTGCCACGACCGAGTATGCGCTCCTTCTCGCTCTCATTGCGATGGTAGCTTTGGCCGCGATATTTCTACTCGGGGAGGGGGTAACCCGTCCATTCATGACAGTCGCAGACGCTTTGCACGGAACTGATTCGGGAGCATCCCTTCCACCGGGAAGCCACGACCGTCCTCAATTGCAGTGAACGATCGCTACTTTTGCAGTGAGTTTTCCGGTTAGGAGCGATTCTAGCTTGAGTTCAGCCGCATCGTCCGTCACAGCGACCCCTTAGTTCTGCCCACGATATCACCGGCAGTGACAACAGCAAAGCAAGTGTGGTCAGCGGTGATGGTGGGTTCCCGCGTTAGATGAGCAGCTACCTAAATCATTCAGCCTGTTCTACTATCCCACCAGCTTCGCGGCTATCGCAGCAACGTGCTTGCCTTGGAACCGCGCTGCTGCAAGCTCGTTCTCACTCGGCATGCGCTCCCCTTTGCCTCCTGCAATCGTTGAGGCGCCGTAAGGAGAACCGCCCGTGATTTCGTCAATCCGCGTTTGACCCTGGAATGTATAAGGCAACCCAACGAGAACCATGCCGTGATGGAGAAGTGTGATGTGAAAGCTGAGGATTGTGGATTCCTGACCCCCGTGCTGCGTGGCGGAGCTTGTAAATGCGCTTCCAACCTTGCCAACCAGCGCACCTTTAACCCAAATCCCACCCGTGGCGTCGAGGAATTGGCGCATCTGTCCGCACATATTTCCGAACCGGGTGGGTGTGCCAAAGATCACGGCGTCGGCAGAGGCCAGCTCATCTACCGTGCATATAGGAACGTGAACCATCGCCTTCTGAGCTTCGAGCGCGCCCATCTTACCTAGTACCTCTGTTGGGAGTGTCTCCGGAACGCGGCGCAATATTGCCTCGGCACCTTTGATTTCTCTCACACCTTCGGCGACGGCTTCAGCCATGCGATGAATGTGTCCATACATGGAATAGTACAAAATCAGAATTTTCATTGCTTGACCCTCCGTCGCGAGTGGCAGCTACGCGCCGCCCGTCATCCGTCCCTAGAACACAAACCCATCCGGGATGACTCCACCCTTGACCACAACGATGATCCCGTCCCGCACGTAGAACTGCTCGTTCGGGTCATCGTAGTTCATTACGTTCTCTCGGTTCACAAGCTGTACGCCGCGGCCGATGGATGCGTTCTTATCAACGATCGCGTGCCTGATATACGTGCCTTCGCCAACGCCGAGCAGCGGGCGTCGTACGCTTCGTCTCTCGTAAAAATCTGATCCCATGATTAGCGAACTTTCGATTATCGCTCCGGGACGGACGCGCGAACGCACTCCGAGGATGCAGTCACGCACCGTCGCTCCTTCGACTATCACGCCTTCGCACAGCACGGCACACTCAACTGACGCACGGTTTAGCTTCGCACCTGGCAGGGGGCGCGCGTGCGTATAAATGGGCATGTCCGGGTCAAAGAGATTGAACTTGGGAAGTGGCATCACAAGATCCATGTTAGCTTCGTAGAATGAACGTACTGTGCCTATGTCGGCCCAGTAGCCGTCAAAGGGGAAGGCTTGCACATGGATGTCACGAATTGCCTCAGGGATAATGTGTCTGCCAAAATCAGTCTGCTCCAGGTCAAGATCCAGTCGCTCCTTGAGAATATTAGCGTTGAAAAGATAGATTCCCATGCTTCCAAGATAGGGACGCTTCTTAGCTTCTTCTTCGCTCAGGCCGCAGCATGTGGTGTCGACCATCATGTCATCCAACTCGGCGTCGCTCTCGGGCTTCTCAGCGAATCTGACTATGCGGCCGGTTTCGTCCGGCTTGACAATCCCCAAGTAGGACGCATCGGCGCGCGAGACCGGATGCACTGCGATGGACGCTGCGGCGCCCGACTTCACGTGAGCCTCTTTGAACGGCCCGTAATCCATGCGGTAGAGGTGATCGCCGGAAAGAATCAAGACGTATGGAGTATGCTGACGGCTGATGTGAAACCACGCCTGACGCACAGCGTCCGCGGTGCCACGGAACCAGGTCCCGCCTCTGGCGGTCTGCTCAGCAGCAAGGATGCCGACGAATCCACTGGAGAACTGATCGAACTGGTAGGTTTTTGCGATGTGGGCGTTGAGACTCGCTGACTGGTACATGGTCAATACATAAATGCGGCGAATGCCAGAATTGATGCAATTAGAGACCGGGATGTCTATGAGCCGGTATTTGCCAGCGATTGAGACAGCTGGCTTGGATCGATCCTTGGTGAGGGGAAAGAGGCGCTTGCCTTCCCCGCCACCGAGAACCACAGCCATTGTTTCGTCCATAGGTTCACTCCCGTGCAATTTTGCTGCCGTAGCGCATCACCAGCTGAGGTGCTTGACTCATGGTGCGGCGCATGCTGCTGGTTCACATCGCGCTTTTATCCCGCGAAGCAATTTCATAGCGTCACATCGCCTGCTTGTATTGGAAATCAATATTATAGCCTCATATTCCCCATTTAACAGTACTTTCTTAACAGTTGTCTCCTTTCGGCTCAGAATGTGATTTCATCACACATCTAACGGCCCCTGTCAGCAACCATACCTTGCGGGTAACCGCTGCCATGCATTAAGTTACGGGCAGTAACACCCTCCCATTCGTCAAGTTCCGGGACGCATCCCGGTCAACAATAATTCCTTTCCAATCGTTCCCATTCACTGTCAACTTGTGACTTCATCGCCTGTTTGTCTTCTTCCGACATGAAAGATGCATAGATGCCATTGGCGATCAAACGCCTCAACTCAACTACAGAAAAACCGAGCCGTTGAGTCAACGCCAGGTATTCCTGGCTGATGGAAGTACTGAACATTGTGGGATCGTCAGAGTTGACTGTCACCATCAGTCCCTGCCGGAAATACTCTTTGATGGGATGCGCTTCAACGGACTCACAAACGCGAGTTCTCACGTTGCTAGTGACGCACATGTCGAGGGGGATTTGTTTTTCTTGAAGGAACTCCACAAGCTGAACGTCCTCTTTGGCTCTGACGCCGTGACCGATACGTTCAACACCAAGTTCTTTAACAGCTACCCATATGGATTGTGCTCCGGCGACTTCACCCGCGTGGGCCGTGAGTCTAAAACCGCGCTTTTTTGCCTCTTTGTAAACGGGGGCGTAAGGACCGGGTGGGAAGTTCTGCTCGCTTCCGCCGAGTCCGATTCCAATAACGCCTTTCCCAAGATACGGCGTCGCAGCGTCTGCATAGGGATCGCACCTTCGATGTGAAGATGAAGCTCTATTTTGGGGATTTCTGTAAGGAACTGTTGTGCTTTGCTGGAAATGTCTTTGGTCATATCGTGATAACCACGCGCCCTGCCTCGCCTGAGGCGACCGAGAATGTTTCAGCTACAATGTTTGTCCTCATCATAGCGCGGATTGGCTACAGAATCAAAGCCGACCGCCGGAGCAGGAGGAGCTGAGCGCAAACACAACGAGAATTGGTTTGAAAAGTCTGGCGGATATCTCTAAAATGCTTCGGATGAACGTTGTCTTGTCCATACAACCGGGTATCCAGTGCTTCGTTCCCCTGTTAGCTCTAGACTGTCTGGCGCGTACCGTCAAACTGTCACGCTACGATAATGTGATAATGTGACGCTTCGATACCGTGATGATGTGATGCCATGAAAATATGATACCGTGTTACTGTCACACTCTCTTGCTGTCCTATGAAGACTAGCCTTAAAAAAACGCTGAAGATTCTGATAATCTCCTTACTCGCGGTGGTTGTAGCCATGGCTGTTTTCTGCGTGTTCTTTGATGAAGCAGTCTTTATGAGGAAGGGCACGGTTTATCGCGTGCCCAAGGCTGGCAAGGCCGTGGCGCTGACGTTTGATGATGGGCCGTCGCCGATATGGACCCCCAAGATCCTGGACGTGCTTAAGACCCTGGACGTCAAGGCCACATTCTTTGTACTTGGACAGCATGTAAACCGCTATCCCGAAATAGCGAACCGCATCGTGAGCGAAGGTCACGAAATCGAAAATCATTCCTACGACCACCACGTTCTTATCTACTATAAACCCCATGAACTGAAGAGGGAGATAGATGACACAGAGAGTGCCGTCAGGCTCGCGACCGGCAAGACCACGAGATACTTCAGGCCGCCAAAGGCCTGGCTCAGCAGTAGGGAGAAAGCGAAAGTGGAGGAGATGGGCTACAAAGTGGTATTGTGGTCGCTGAATTCAAAAGACTGGGTAACCTTTGATGACAAGTACGTGTTGAAATACCTGCTCGGCAATATTCAACCTGGAGACATAATGCTATTCCACGACAGCGGTGGGGTTTTTGGTACAGAGGGAGGAAATCGCCAGGAAACGGTCAAAATAATCTCTCAACTGATACCGAAATTGAGAGACAATGGCTACAGATTTGTTACCGTTTCTGAATTGCTTGACGGTCCGCGAGGACAATGACAGCGGAGACACGTCGGGCATTTACACCCGATTAGCGGGGATGAGGGACTGCCACATATGACTGGAAGGAATGAGAGCCTGAAGAAGACATTGATCTTGCTTGGTCTCTCCTACGTTTTCTTTGTTTTAGGCAATGGCGTTCTGAGCCTTACCAATCCCGACGAAGTTTTCTACGTTCAAACTGCGAAGGAGATGATCCAGCATGATAGCTGGATGACCCCGTATCTTTTCGGAGCTCCTCAGTTCGAGAAACCGATCCTTCTATACTGGCTTCTGCGTGTTGGATTTTTGGCCTCCGGGGTTTCTCTTTTTTCCGCTTCCTCCGCGTTCGCATCGCGCTTTTTCCCCGCTCTATTTGCGGCCGTTGGAGTGATAGCAGTTTATTTTCTCGCTCGTATAGGTCTTAAGAATGAAAGAAAGGCTTTCCTGTCCGCAGTAGTCTTGCTGTCTTCGGGGCTGTACATGGGGCTGGCGAGAACCGTGTACACGGACATGATCTTCTCCGTGTTTATTCTCCTGGCCCTGACGTTTTTCTTCTGGGGATACGAGACCGCTCAAAGGAGAGGGGTAGGATTTGTTTTGTTCTTCGTCTTCTGCGCTCTGGCAGTCTTGACCAAGGGCCCGCTGGGTTTTGCAATACCCTTTCTCGTAGTAGTCGTGTTCTTAGCAATCAGAAGAGAACTAAAGATCTTTTTGTGTGGGAGTTCCGCGTGGGGGTTCCTGCTATTTCTGGCAATCGCGCTTCCGTGGTATGTTTTTGTCATCCAGCGGTTCGGCGGCGCCTTCACGCACGAATTCTTTTACAACGACCACATAAGAAGGCTATTTGAGGCGGAACATCCGGGAAACGATACGTGGTATTTCTATCTGGGGACGGCTGTAGTAGGCATGTTCCCGTGGAGCATTTTTGTCGCTGTTTCATTCGTGCAGCTCGTCGGGCGCGTGATCTGGCGCGTGATCTGGCACATGATACTGAAGCAGGTTCAACCGATATACATGTTTCTCCTCTGCTGGATCCTCGTGACCTTTGCGATCTTTCAGCCTGCGCACTCAAAGCTGGTTAGCTATATCGTTCCTATGTTTCCGGCGCTTGCAATCATGACCGGAGATCTTGTTTATGACTGGATAGGAACGAAGGAACGTAGGCTTGCGTATGCCCTTGCACTCATTTCATTGGTCACCGTTGCGCTGATACCGCTGGGACTGATCATCGGCCCCAGATTCTATCACGCGTACTTGCCTCCGAGAGCCCTGGCCAATGTTCTCATCACACTGTTTGTGGTTCTGCTGATAACGATGCTGCTCCTCATTGCCAAGAAGAAATTCTTGCAGTGCGTGTATCTGCTGAGCCCTGTCCTTCCGATACTGTTTCTCTTCGGGCTTTCCTGGCATGACGACATTGATCCTCGTCTGTCTGGTAAGAGCGCCTGCCAGTATTTGATAGAGCATAACAGCGTAGAGAATAGAATCCTGTGCTCCAAGTACTTTGCGCGTGGTGTCTACTACTATACCAACAAGGACGTCGCCGTGATCAATGTTGGGGGAAACTGTTTTTTTAGTCCTCACCCGATTCCCTACCTGGACACAGATGAAGAGGTAAAGGGCTTTCTGAAAAGTCAGTCGACAACCTACTGCATTCTTGACAAGTCGTCCTTTAACCACCTGCAGCGCATAGCCGGGGACGAGATGCGGCTGGATATTCAGAAGATGACTGGAGACGAATACGTCGTGCGCGTTGAAACGGACTGAAGCTGCGTGGGTGCCTTCAGAAGTAGGCCTCTTCCCTTCTCGACAAGAAATGGACTCCGGCAAAAAGCAGGGCGATCCCCAAAATCTGCATGACCGTAACTGACTCTTTCAAGACCAGAAAACCCAGAAATGCCGCGAAGAACGGGGTTGAAAGCTCCAAGGCAGAGACTTGTGCAGCCTTAATTCGTTTTAGGCTCTCGTAGTAGAGGATGCTTCCCACGCCAACCAGGACTCCTATAAGAATCTGATAAATGTTGGAAATCCTGATTCCGGAAGTTAGCAACAAGTAACTAACAAAAATTATGGCCCCGATCGAAAATCTATAAAACACGAGTACGCCCGCGTTCATTTCTCTGAGATATTTCCTCATGACGATTGCAGTTGTTGCCCAAGCAAACGTCGCCAGCAGCACGAAGAGATCTCCCGACGTTCCAAACTTCAACATGGCAAGGTTGGCCATTGTCTTTGTTGTGACAAGCAAGCCCGCAATCACCATGACGAGTATTCCAAGGTAGTCGAATTTCGTGAGCCTATCTTCTTTGAGAATCATAAAACCCAAAAGAACAATGAAAATCGGTTGCATGTGACCTATTAGAACCGCATTGATGACGGGGATTCTGGTCAAGGAGAAGTAGTACGCCAAGTCAGCGACGATGGTCCCTGCAATCGCGATGTAGAGGAGCTTCGGAAACTGGTTCTTGGAAACTCGCAGATTCAGCCCGGGGCCACCCGCACCGCTTCCCCTGTTTGTGAAGATCGCGTATGGCAGTGCGGTCAACGCAACGAAGATTGCTCTCAGAGTTGAAGTCTGAAGAAAATCGGCGTTTCTGTAAGCGAGCTTCGCAAGGACGGGTTCGATTGCCCAGAGGATGCTGGCGCAGAGTATTGCCAGCACACCTATTCTCTTTGTTTCCACGCTCCCTACACCTCCGGCGGCTTCATCAATGCGTCGGTCGTCTGAATCCCGTACGCCACCTCTGGAATAATGCCCTTCTCTACATATATTGGGTGAACCATTGCTCTCAATGCTGGTAGTTTTCTTGCAAAGAGCAGACCGGCACAGATACAACAAAGCCCGGAAACGAGAAGAGTGTTTGGGGAGCCTATCTTGGCGGCCAGACTGCCCGCCATCAAGCTGCCAAAAGGCGCCGTCCCCATGAACGCCATCGTGTATAGGCTCATTACGCGTCCACGCTTGTCGTCATCTACGATTGTTTGGAGGGTAGTGTTGCTTGCCGCCATCTGCACCATCATTCCAAAACCGACAAACAGCATCAACACGATCGAAAGCCACAGAACATGCGAGACCGAAAACCCAACAAGCCCCAGACCAAAAATGCTTGAGGCCACTGGAATCGTTCTTCCTAACGTGAGGATTTTTCTGCGCGATGCGAGATAAAACGCGCCCGTTAGCGCGCCCGCGCCTGCCGCCCCCATGAGAAAACCGAAAATGTTGGAGCCGCCATGAAGAATCTGCTTTGCAAAGATAGGCATCAACACTTGATAAGGCATCCCCATCAGGCTCACCAGCGCGATAAGCAATATGATTGACCTGATTGGATCAAAGCCAAACGCGTAAGAGAATCCCTCCTTCAGCCCCCGCAAGACGTGGGTGTTTCCCGCCTTGCTCTCGCGTGGAGCAATTCTCATCGCCAGCAGAGACCCAACCACCGGAATATAACTCAGGCCGTTGAAGAGAAAGCACACGCCCTCGCCCACCACAGCAATGAGTATGCCGGCGATCGACGGACCCAGCAAACGTGCACCATTAAACAGGGAAGAATTGAGTGCGATCGCATTACCCAGGTCCTCTCTCCGCCCTTCGACCATTTCCACGACGAACGTCTGACGCGCGGGCATATCAAAGGCGTTCACGAAGCCAAGGAACACGCTCAAGACCACTATCTCCCAAACAGTGATCGTGTTTGTTAAGACCAACGCTGCCAGGACAAAGGCCTGGACCATTGCGAGAACTTGCGTGACCACAATGATCCGGCGACAGCTCCATCTATCAGCTAACACGCCGGCTACAGGGGCAAGAACGAACGTAGGGATTTGGCCCGCAAATCCAACCACACCCAATAGGAATACGGAGTCTGTGAGGCGATACACAAACCAGCTCAGCGCAATGCGCTGCATCCAGGTTCCGATCAGAGAAATCCCCTGACCCCCGAAAAAGAGCCTGTAGTTTCTGTAGCGAAGTGCGCGAAACACTAGCTTGAGTCCAGTTGGACCGTTATTTGCGTTCTTCGGTACCTTATCAGTTGGCTGCATTGTCAGTTCGGTACACCGTGAGATGTGAGGTTGTGCGAAGTCACGGTACTAGAAGTGACCGCGCTAGTTTCTTTCTCTGCGCTACTTCCCATGTTTTCTCCTTGCCACCAATATTAGCTGTTTATCCTAAGCCAAAAGCCGAGAGGGGTCAAAGCAAGAATAGCGCAGGTGCGGAGAGCGCGCCGCCGCGGGCAAGCCGTGACTGTGACCGTCGGGCGTGGCTGCCAGAGCGACTCGCAGGTCGTCGTGACCTCCACTGACGACGCACGGCCCTGTCAGCAGAGCCAGGCGCGAGCAAATCGTGGCTGTGATCGCGGGATCGTCACTACGCCGGAGCACTGCCGCCGCGCGGGAGGGACGCCAGAAAGACGCCCCATAAACAAGCCGAGGGAGAATCACTTCTCCCTCGGCTGTCACTGCTTCTGCGCAGTATGAAATGGCTGGTAACTTACTGCAAGGAGTGAATCGTTAAGTCGGAATCATCTCAGAACGATACTCGCAAATCTGCAAGGATCCATACTAGTGTTCACTAGTATCTCCGATATTCCCTTCTCTCTCTGGTTCTAGGCGGACGAGCTTCGTCCACCTTCAGGGTACGGCCCTTGAATTCGTAAGCGTCCAACGCCTCTTTTGCCTTTTCGGCCTCGGGAGTGCTGGACATCTCGACAAATCCAAAACCCTTACCTTCGATCACATTGACTTGCTTAACTACGCCATAGGCAGCAAAGAGCTCTTCCAACTGCTCGTTGCTCACGGA
>Ga0315291_10002440_pt1 | contig 24394 bp, 34 predicted proteins | sample YL17G12_20_MG_FD_203070 | JGI IMG/M metagenome (GOLD analysis project Ga0315291, IMG submission 203070) | Sediment microbial communities from Yellowstone Lake, YNP, Wyoming, USA - YL17G12_20 | ecosystem: Environmental > Aquatic > Freshwater > Lake > Sediment | place: USA: Wyoming | collected... | reverse complement strand
CGTCGCGATTACCTTATTGCGGTCCATCATGATCGTCCTATCCTGGAGCGTTTTCCGACACGCCCATGCCAATCGAGATCAACTGACGCACGACGGCGGTGTACTTCTTCGGGAACATCATCAGGAAGAGGGGCTGGTTCCGTTTCGCCTTCAGAGGGAACGACCGGACGACGATCCCGACCCGACGGTACTTGTTTCCATTCCTGTTCGTCGTGGTATACGATCCCTTGGCGACGTTGATGACCTCTTCGAGGTCGCCGACCCACGTGTTCCCCTTGGCCCTTCCGGACTGGGTCAGGATGATCTTGGCCTTCCTGTCTCCCTCTTTGACGGCCTGCTTGTAGACCTTGACCTTGGCCTTGCCATACTCGGCGTAGTCGGAGGCACAAGTAATCTTCTTGATGAGATGGTCCTTCCTGACCATCATCTTGCTCAGGATTTCCTTGGCCTGATCCGGGCTCGGCGAGCGGACGGACTCAAGCTCCCTGGCCATCTTGTCGAATCCCGACATCCTGGCCAATGTTTTCGTGAAAATCCAGTATGCAGAGTTCGTTCTGAGCGGGATGACATGACCAGCCCCGATGTCAAGCGGCATGATTTCAGCCTTGGCCTTGGCCTTGGCCTTCTTTGCCTTCAGTACGGGCTTCCTTGGCTTGGCCCTTGGCTTGGCCCTTGGCTTGGCCGTAGCTTTGACCGGAACAGCCACGGCCACAGGAACTACGGCATCCTGTACTGGCGTTGATTCCGGTACCGGTACCCTAGTGACCGGCTTTGGCACAAACTTCGAAAGCGGATCAGTTGGGTTGGCCGTCGCCGCCAACCGGGGCTTCGCCTGCTCAACACTGGCTGGCGTAGCTTCCTTCTTCGTTTCCACCGGGGTCGTCTCACTCATTTGCTTTTCCTCCCATGAGAAGCATTCCTACAAGAAGCATAGCACGCTTAGAAATTAAATCAAGCCAATCTTGTTCATTGGCTTGAATCCTACTTCCCCCTTCTGGGTTCTCTCGATGCCGTTCTTGGCCATGTCCATGTGCTTCCGTACCTTCTCGACGGACAAGTAAAGGTGTTCCGCCTCAATGTTTGAGCCCTTCCTTAGGGCGCTCAGCAGGGCCGAAACGGCAACTTCCTGAATGGCGGCCGAAGAGAGCCCTTCCGTGTCCGCAACTACTTTCTGCCAAACGCTGTTATGTATTTTGCGTCCCATCTTTCCTACCTTCATCTTGAGTAGCTTTTCACGCTCCTCTGCGCCGGGGTTCGGGATGAGGTAGAAGGAGTCGAACCGGGATGGCCGACCGGTAAGGGCTACGTCAAGTTTCTCAGAGCAGTTTGACGAAGCAATGACAAAAATCCCGGAGGAAGAAAAAAGACCATCAAGCATATTCAGGAAGGACGACCTGACGCTTTCGTCGGCCCCGATGGAGTCAGCATCCTCGAAAATGACGACGCACGGAGCATACCGCTCCAGCGTTGACTTGATGTTGCCAAGGAACCCGAACGTATCATGCTCGCCGAGGACGCAATAGATGATGGGAACCTTCGACGTCGAGGCGACGGCTCGGCAGATCGCTGTCTTGCCATTTCCTGGATTACCAGCCAATATAATTCCCCTGCGCCACTCTAGGCCATATTTCTTGTAGGCAGCCTCGTGCGTGAAGAACTCCTCGATCTCCGTCCTGATGTCGTCCCTCATGCTCCCGGGAAGGACGATGTCCATCCAGGACATCTTTCGGAACCCCTTCATCTCGCTGCCACGCTGGTTCAAGACTACCGGACGACCCCTGACTCTGTCTTGGTCCGCCTTGGTGTAGGCGTCCATGAACTTCTCGATCTGCGTTTCGTTCTTGGCGACGATGATGGTTGAAGTTACCATACTCAGGCTGCCATACTCGTAGCCAAGCAGGGTCAGACTAGCGACGTAGACAGGGTTCTTCGTGAGCCCGACGAACTCGTAGCAGTACTCCTTGGTCAGAACTCGCTGCTTCCCTACCTTGTGGCTCTTCGGGCTGAAGATCAAGCCCTTTTGCGGAACCCAGTCAAGGAACGGGACTACTTTGGCATTGCGCTCGGAGGCCAGCTTTGACAGGCCGTTGAGCTTGCCGAAGATGATAGCCCCGCAGCGGATTCCGTCCGGGCACTGAGCAACGATCTTCTCCATCGCCTTGACGAAGAAGGTATGCGGGCCGCCGACGACGGTCTCGTAGTAGCCAGTGTTCTTCTGCTCTTTCATTCATCCCTCGATGCAGATGTACCAGTCCTTGCTCTTTCCCAGGATCGTGCCGTCGTCGTCAAAGGGGCTCATGATCGACCTGACTGACTCCATCAGGATCGCTCCGAACCCCTGAAACATGCAGAACGACATTTCATCTCCGCCAAGCAGCTCCGGTGACGACAGGCAGAGGACATGACTAGCCCCGTTGTGCCCCTTGAACACGCCCTCATGGCGAGGATATGCAGCATAGAGAAGCGAGTGCGCCCAGTACGTCGCCGGGAAGGAGGCCATCCCTTCCGGAGGATGCTCGACAATCATGTCCGCCCGACTGAAAAAAGCCATCTTGTCGACCATGGGCCTCGACCAGTATGGCAGGCTCATCTTCCCCGCCAAGTTGAACCCGACCTCCTCTTCTTTCGTAGAGAGAAGGTATCCTTGCGTCGGAGTATTGGACTTGCCCCAAGCCAAGTCCTTATACGCCTTGATCCACAAGGAGTTGAGCTCCTCGATGCCTTGTCCGTTTAACTGTGGCATTGCTCCACGACCTTGTCAATCAGCCCGTACGCCTTGGATTCCTTGGCGGACATGAAAAAGTCTCGCTCGCAGTCCTTGTCAACGGTAGCAGTATCCTTTCCGCAATGCTTCGCCATGCGCTCGCAGACCATCTGCCTTAATACCCTGATCTCCTCGGCCTCGATCTGGATGCTCGTGGAGTCTCCAAATGCCCCACCCCAAGGTTGGTGAATCATGATCCGACTGCTTGGCAAGGCGAACCTCTTGCCCTTCGTCCCGCCGGCCAGGATCAGGGCAGCACCGGACGAAGCGTGTCCTAGGCAGTACGTAGCAATGTCGTTCTTGACGAACTGCATCGTGTCGTAGATCGCCAAGGTCGACCCGACCGACCCGCCCGGACACATGATGTAAATCTTGATGTCCTTCTTGGGGTCCTGCAACTCGAGGAGTAGGATTTGGGCGATGATCGTGCTAGCGGTTTGATCGTCGATGGGGTCTCCAAGAAAGATGATCCGGTCTTCGAGGAGCCTGGAGTAGATGTCGTAAGCCCTCTCCCCCTTGGCCGTCGTCTCCACGACGAACGGGATCAGGGAAGCCTTCGGGGCATGTTCCGAGGTGGGCATCCTTCGCATCCTACGCATGCTTCTTCTTCTCCTTGATGAACCTTCGCTTCTCGATGACCATCCTGATGGCTTCGTCCCTCAGGCAATGGAGGCAGTTCAGCCTGATCGTGTGCAGGTCTACGCGCCCCTGCCACCCCTTGAAGTAGGGGTTGTCCGTCGCCCATGACATGAGCTTGTTGGTGGCCTCGAACGGGGAGATTTGTATCGTCGTGTCTGTGAACTCTCTCCCTAGGTTGTAGCAAATCCAGTTCATGACATTCTCGAAGTTCTGTGGAAGCATGTACTTCTTTTGTTTCTTCCACGGGTCGGCTCCGAGGACGGCGTTAGAGAACGCCTTCGCCAAGCTTGACGAGTGGAGCCATACCGGCCGGTGGTAAGTATCGTCAAGCTCCGGTTCCTTCCCGTCGTCAAACTTTCCCTCCATCATCTTCTTGTCGGCTACTGCGATGAACTTCGAAATGGACTTCATGTAAATCCTCCCTCATGAACCAACTTTAGGTAGTCTGGCCTAGGATTTCAACAACAAAATCACTAGTCCAGTGCTAATTCCCTGGGAATGTCGTCTCCGTACTCTCTGGCATCCTTTGGAACAAAGTTTGGGATCGTCTCCTTGGAGGGGGGGTTCTCTCCGGCGTCAACCTTGATGAGGTGCTCGATGATCGATTTTGACATCGGCGGAGGCACGGCGTTGCCGATGAGCTTCCACGCCTCGGAATCGCTGTCGGGGTACCACCACCCTGCGGGGAACCCCTGAGCCTTGGCACCCTCTTGGACCGACGGATGCCTCAAGAAGTCGACGCCTTCCTCCGTCTTGTCGACGATGGCTACCTTCTTCCTCGTGGCCCCGCCTCCCCATCCGCAGGTTATCGTAGGAAGGATGTTTTTCTCGTTGATGACCTTTATCTCCACGCCCGTTCGCTTCACCTTTTCCAGAGCGGTCCTGTAGGTCGGTCCCTTCCATGCCAAATCCGTCCGGCCATGCTGCATGATGTCGCCAAACTTGCACGTAGGTCTTGGGAATGGAGCCCTCGGGATTAGTCCCGTCTGCCCGTCTCTTGACCCCACGATGACGAGCCGCCTCCGCCTCTGCGGGAGGTTCCACTCTATGGACGACAAGACGTTCCACTCCGTATGGTATCCGGCGTACGTCTCGAACATTTCCCTGATGAGGTCCTTGGTAGGCTTCCCGTCTGAATAGTGCGTCAATAGTCCGGTCACGTTCTCAAGGACGAAGTACTTTGGCCTGAACGCATTGCAGTACTTGAAGGAAGCGAGGAAAAGGGAGTCTCGAATCTCGTCTTGACCCAAGGACTTGTTGGCAACTATCTTGTCCCTAGCCGAAGTGGAGAAGGACTGACACGACGGAGACGTCCAGAGGATGTCAGCCGCATGGGACTGGTCCGCCGGGATCGTTTCGTATTTTGATATGTCTATGTTTAACGCCCGGTGCCCAAGGTTCTTCTCCCGGTACTCGACGGCAATGGGCCAATAGTCTATGGCAAGGACGCACTTCAAGCCCGCCTGCTCCATCCCGGAACAGGCTCCTCCTATGCCGCAGAAATGGGTCGCGTATGTTTTGAGAGCCATGGGCTCCTCCTTTGAATGAATCGTGACGCGTTCGTGGGCTGCCGTCAAGTACCAAGTCTCTATTATTGTAGCAGGACCTTCGAGAGGAGAACCAAAATGAACTGGGTAGACGAGATGATTACCAAGATGGAGCTGTCGGTCAATGGAGTCATGGAGATCAAGATTGGAGACCAGCTCGTCGTGGCAAAGATCAGCCTCGATGTGGTCGAGTACTTCAAGGCCAATAGGGCATTGCTGATGAAGGTAGGGAAGGATGTCTTCAGGGATTTCTTGCTGCTCATCAACGAGAAGAAGCAGGAGCAGGCGTTCAACCTGCTGCTGGCACGCATGGACGCAGAGGACATAATCGCCAGGCTTCAGGCGAACGCTGGCTCGCTATCCGAACAGACGACGACGAACGAGCAGTTCGTCCAGTCAATCACGCACTTCGCCCTGTACACGCTTACCCCAACCCTTCTCAAGGTGTTGATGGGGATGCTGTTGGCTTGACCGGAAGGTCGTTCAGGTCAAGCGGGGCGCTGGGGTCAATGCCGTTCGAGATGGCCTCGGCTTGGGCCCTGCTGGCGTCGGCCTTCTTCGTTCCACGGATGGATCGATCTAGCTGGTAGACCTGGTCGTCAACGGCCCGGATGAACCTCTTGTCCTGGTCAACCGTGGTCTTCCCGGAATCCATCAGCTTCCGGTACGAGTGGACCATCTTGTTGGCCTCGCTCGACGTCCGGTCCCTCTCCGCCTTTGGACAACCGCAAAGACCCATGACCAGCAGGACAACGACCACGCTAGCCCTGGCTGTTCTCATGCTTCTCCTCCCATTCGTCGTGTTCAACCACCAATAGAATCTGTACCTTTCCGTGGCAGTCAGCCTGCATGACCGCATGCTTCGTCCTGCCGTACAAGTCGGCGAATGCCCGCTCGGACTGCTTCCTCACCGTATCGAAGTCGCCGAAGAAGATTGATTCTCTCCTCTTTCGTAGCGACGTTCTCGGAGAGGCTTCGACCGTGGCGGCCATCTTCCCGATTTGACCGGGGATGGAAAGCGCTTCCCTCTCCTGTTCGTTTGGAGACAAGGAAGGAGACTCGGACTGCTTCAGTTCTTCTCTGATGGCATCAAGGTCTACGGACAGCGGCAGCCCCTCGCTGTTCGCTATTATCTTCGGACTCATGACGCCCATTCTCTGGACGATATCTATGGCATCAGACTCTGTCATGGCGGTTATCTCGCCAGAAAGAAGCTGGTCATTCCTCGTCTTCCCAATGTACTTCCAGATGATGGCCCTGACGGGCAACGAACCCTCTAGGATTACGGTATTTTCCATGCTGATTTGATGTCCCTTAGCGTGTCTACGATAAGGTCAAAGTCCTCTTTGGCCTGGTCACGGCGAGAAACCGCCTCCTCTACGTTTGTTTCCTCCATCTCTAGCTCAAGCTCAGCCTCCTGCCTGTAGTTCTCCTCTATCAGCTCGATGACCTCCCTGCGCTTCTCGACGTCCTTGATCAACTTGAGGTAGTCGGCAGCCTCTGAGAAGTTCTCGATCCAAACCTTCGTCCTGACCTTGAACTGGCCAATGTCTACTTCGAACACCATCTGGTGCTTGACGACCTCCATCCCGAGGTCTGGGTTCGAGAAACCGAACTCGTTTGGAGGAACCTCGATGGCCCCGTCCGGAGCAAACTCGATCTGCTCCATCATCTTCTGGTTTTGGATCAGGAAGTCGTAGATGCTCATTTCTTCTTGTCAGGCTCCTTCGAGAGGGAGAGGTCGAACTGCGTGTCGGCAGGCAGGTGCCAGGCAGAGAGCTGCTTGGCAACCCACTCCTTGGCTCTGGACTCGTCAGGGGCTACGAACCCCAGCGTCCTGCGTAGCTCTTCGGGGAACTTCTTGCCTTTGAACTCGACTCGGAATTTGAGCATGTCGCTATCCTCCGAGCAAGATTATACAGCGAGTCTATCCCCAGATCGGAATGGGCCCAGACTTTGGCTTCACGTATTCCTCGACGTCTCCGGCCACGATCCTCAACTCGTCGAAGTTGACGTCTATGACAAGTCGGCAATGGTCGGGGAGGCGTGCCTCGAACCACTCATGCTTGAGGAAGGCAATGTTGCCCCTCCTGGTTTCTCTGAAGCCGCTTGTCTTGCTTGCCTTGATTCCCATGCTCTCCAACTTTTCAAGCATCGGCCTTATCCATCCCGTGGCCATCGGCGCCGCCGGCTTGGCATGGCTGACCATCGAATACAACGACACAGGGTCGTATCCATACGACGCAAGAAGCCTGGCGGTGCGGTCGTCCATGCCGTCCAGGACATAGCCTGTCAAATCCGTCTTCTCCTTGGGCTTCTTTGGGGCAGCCATGAGGCGAGCCATGGCCTCAGATACTCCCCATATCGACCTCGTGGAATCCTCCCACTGAACCGTAACTATCCCGTCGGAAACGTCAAGAATTTGTCCGTACTTCACGACTGACGAGGCCATTGGCTTCGTCACTATCATGTCCCCCGCTGCGAGATAGCGCATCGGCGGGGATGGCTTTTCAAATCCGTGCTCCTCAGTCCTCTTGGACCATGGGTCAACGATTTGGTCTCGATGCGAGTCGACGTAGATCGGCACAAGCATGGACAGATGCTCCAGCGACGCCCTTAAGCTGGCCGCTTCCTCCGTGCTGCAAACCACTACCTTGCCTAGATTTCGAGTTGACATCTCGCCCAAGACGAATGCCTCGGCCCTCCCGAACTCAACTCCGTCAATGATGTCTTGGAGTATCGACGCCGTTCCTTGGAGTATCCTGCCTGACGGCATTGAAAGTATGGACGAAGAAGCCTTGCAGTCGGCGACGTCATCCCACGAGTAGAAGGCCATCATCGGGTCGGCTATATAGTCTGGTCTGGACGGGTCCAAAGACCGAAGGACGTCTCCAGCAAGGCAGGCCGTCATCTCATGTACGCCGTTCAGAGAAACTGAAACCGGACCAAACCTACGGTCGCCGGAGGCCCTGTGTGTAATGGACGCATACGCAGATGGCTTTATGCCAAGTTTCTCGGAGAACGACTCCCTCTTGCCAGCGTACTTCCCGGCGTCTCCGTGCGTTTCACCGGAAGCCCAAACGCCAGTTTCCATGAAAGCAATAATGTTTTCGCCAGACGTGTTCGCCACAACCTTGAGCGATGAGTATGACGAACGAACGGCTACGTAGTAGTTCTCCGCGTCCTTCTTGGAGGCGTTGGTTATCTTCTGGAAGTATTCGACGGCCATGTCCTTCCCGAAGGATACGGACTTCTGCGAGTTATCCTTGACCTTTTTAAGGAATTCTTGGGGGCTCATCTTCAAATCTCCGGTGTCGGTTGCGGTAGAGGAGGCGGAGGAGGCATCGGAGGCGTCGAAACTGGATGGGGTAGCTCCTCTTTTGGCGCAACTTTCGTACGCAACTCCTTTGACCTTACGGACATCGGCTTGCCAACTCGTCCCGAGCCCATGGATATGCCGATGTACTTGTTCTCTTGGTCGCTTGGAATCAGGACTTCTTTGCCTGTTTCGTCTTGAACCGGAATGACAGGGCCGACGGTCTCTCGCATCCTCTTCTTGAGTTCAGGAGACGTTGGCTCGCTGATGACAACGTATTTCTTCCCATCCCTCAAGAGAACATCGTCCTTGAGGTATGGGTGTCTGTTGGTTTGGATGTCTCGAACCCATGAAAGCATCTTGTCCGACTTGACCGCGGGCTTGAGACTCGACTTCGGGACCCTGACCAAGGTGTCTCCGGCCCGGGCCAGTACCTCGTCCCCGTCTATCGACAGGATGGCAACTATCTTCTCTGGAACCTCGGACTCCAAGCCTTTGACAAGGTTCGTCCGGACGATTGGGTCATCCATCACGGGGTCGTTGCAAGTCGCCCAAGTATGACCTTGGCTGAATGCGTCTTCTATCGTGGTAGCCCCATAAACCTTGACGTCCCACTCCCTCTGTTCGGAATTGGGTATGACGTTGATGGTAGTGCCAGTGTCGTCTATCTTGATGACCATGGCCTTAGGGCCTCGCTGCGAGGGATTCATGCGATTAGGAAGCTGCTCCCATCGCTCAAACGTTCCCATGGTCTCAATCTGATCTGAGCCTCGACTCTTGAGCGTTATAGCGGTTCCTGGCTCCAGAATCTTCTTGGCCTCCCTCAGTGCCTCCTCGTTTCCTGGACCTGTTACTTGGCGCCACGGGTCGAACCTGCGCAGGTGGAATCCCGGGTCCTTCTTGTAAACCGCGTCGAGACCGTCGAAGCTCATTGTCTCGCCATGATTGCTCGACGCGGATTGGTCGTCCAGTTTTTGCCATATAGCCTCTCGACCAAGAACCTTGAACTCGTCGCCGACGGCGATTCCCCTGAATATGTTGTACCTCCATTCGCCTGCCATCACGACGTAGTCGTCGAGGTTGACCCACTCTTCTCGCTCGTGCCGCTCTAAGAAATCCCCGAAATTGTTCCTCATCCCAGGGTACAAGACGAATCCATGAGTTGACGGCATGACTTGGATTTGGTTGGTCGCTCCGGTTCGGATCATGACTACATAAAGAGGACCGAAGAGCTGCCCCCTCTTGTCCTGTAGCCAGATGACCTCGTCTGTAGAGAACGAAGACACCGGAACCATGCCCTTGGTCACCTGGTTGGACGGGGCAGTCGCCGCGACTACCGTTCCAGCCTTTATCGGCCTGATGAAGTCGGAAAGCACCCAGAACATCTTGGACGACCCGGCGGGCCTGATTTGCCACCATTCGTACTGCTTGTTCTTGTGGCGGATGCGCCTGACCTGGAATACATCGGCTACGATCATGGCGTTCCCGTCCTGAACGACATGGACGACAGCGGGGAAGTCCTTCACGTTCCTCTCTGTCTTAGCCTTGGCCGACCTGTAATTGAACATCGACGTGGAAGCTCGACCGAACAAGCTGGCTACGGCGTTACAGACTGGTTCCGCCAGCTCGGCAGGGAACTCGTTTTCCAAAACCCACTTTCTAGAGTTCTCCGGAGACAGCAATTCGACCTCGGACGCCAACAGGGCGGCAAGCTTTAGTTCCCTGTCTTCCGTGTTGGCCACCAAGAACTCCCTCGCCGACACACCGGACCCCGTAATCTCAGCCCTCTTCCTGGACGTGGCGAACGTCATCATCCTGGCCGGGGGGAGGACATGGGCGACCTGCTCGTCATTGCACTGTAGAACCAAGGTCGTATCGGAGGGGCTGGAAATGACCTTGTACGACATAGAGCCTATCTCGTTCTTGGAGGACAGGTCGTATACGGGGATGTCCCCGGCCATCTTGAACCTGATTGGCATGGATACATACAGGCTCTTGACCCCGGCAAACTGCCTTCTAGCCAATGCCCATGCTTTTTTGGTAATTTCCCAGCGCATCAGCGCCTCCCATTCCGCTTGGTTCTGCCTGTTCCTAGAGTTCCCTCTCGTAAACTGGCATACGGACGAATCTCCTGCTCCTACGTTCGGCAAGGTCATACGGGACAAGCGATCCAAGGCCGTGTCCGAGCATTACCTCCTTCAGGGCTTCAGATGTATTTTCGTCCTCCGTCTCCAGCATGTGCGCCATCTCGTTTGGAGTCCATATCCTTCCGGACTTGGACGCCAGCGCGACGGCCGAGGGCCGCAGGTTGTCAGGAAGCAAGCCGATGATTCCAACGACGTATTCTTTGGACGCAAACGCTGAGATTACGGGGATCAAGTTCTTGACTGCCGTCTCCCTGTACGCCACATACTTGTCGTCGACCAAAAGGAGTGTCGCTTCCTGTACGTATATGGATGGCTCGGCAACAATCGTATCCATGGCTTTTTGAACGGACTTTGGGTCTGACATCATCCTGTGCATCACTACCCTTTTGAGCTCGTCTTTCGGGAAGTCCTCCGGACGAGACCCAAGTGCCGACACATAGGACGAGGCTTCTTCTACCGGAAGAGCATCGATGGTTTCGATGGCCTCTTTGCTGTTGGTCGTCCTTAAAGCCCTCTCGAACAAGAGGGACATCATCTGTCTGGCGTATTCGGCATGTTCCTCTGCGGAAAGCTTCTTGGACGACTCTGACAGGCTTTTCAACAGGCTAGCCGGGATATCGTTGACCCCCATGAGTATGCTGGGATTAGCGTGCATGGCCAATGGCATTTGCCTTGCCAAGTAGGTGTCCCGATTGCCAGGATGCTCGACGATCAGCTTCTCCAAGGCCCAGAAGGCCATCTTGGGGTTCTTTAGCCTTGGGACATAGGTCGGTATGCACAGGCAGTACTTTACTTGTTCGGCCATGTCCGGCCTAGTCTTCAACAGCAGGCTGACCAAGGCGATGGCCTCTTCCTCCTTGTTCCTTGCCTCGTGACCCTCCCAAATGAACCGAGCCAAGTCAACAGCGTCGCATTCGGGGCTTACGTCCTTTTGCGGGGATAGCATTTCCTCGATCTGCGAGAGGTTGACTGGGTCTGGATCCTTGCTCGCCAAGAACCTGCATGCCCACATCTTCAAATGCGGGTCTCCATGGCCCGAAACGATGTCCTCGGCTATCTTGCTCTTCTCGTCCGGTCCGAGTGGGGAGGCCGCCCCAAGCAGGCCGCTCATGATCTTCTCGGAGACCTCCCTGAAGTATTTCTTTCCAGTCTTCTGGCGTTTTTTGATGGCCTCTTGGTCGTGGTCATACGAGTCGAACATGTGGTCGACCAAAATGCCGACGATGTCCCTGTTGCTCGCAACGCTTAGCATGAAATTTACCGAGTTGACCTGGGCTGCAAGGTCATACCCGTTGAGGTCCCTCAGGGCTGTAACCCGGTCATAGTTCTGCGGAGAGGCCATTATATGGCCCTCAAGGCTGCGCATAGCGCGCATAGCCTCTTGGCCTCGTGTGGCTCGAGCCTCGGCAATTTGCGCTCAAGGCGCATCTTCTCGACTTCCAGGACTTCGAGAGGAGGGGGCTGCATGGACTTGGCGTCATGCCTCTCCTTGTAGTACATCATTCGGCTAACGATGTCCTGGGCTAGCTTCCTGCCAGCACAGAACTGCTCCATGATGTTCTCGACGATGACCTCTGATATCTTGGACATGTTGTCCCTGATGGTGGTAATCGCCCTGACTGGCTGCATGTCCTTGTCGTAAACGGTCCCGTTGTCGACCTTCAGGCTAAGTTCTCCCTTCTCGTTGGCGAAGTTATCGGACAGGTACGTCTTGACCGACTGGGACAGTATCTTCTCGCAGGTCTCCCTAGCGAGCTTCCGCATGTCAGCCTCGCTCTTGGCGGCATTGGTCAGGGCCTCCGCCTTGACAAAGAACGTAAACTCATCCATGTTGCTCTCGAATTGCCTGGTAGGCTTCGACCCAAGCAGCTTGAAGAGGAATGCTTCGACGTCTATCAGGCTATGCATTCTTGAACTCCCCCTCCATGGCCAGATCCGTCTTGAGCCCTTCGAGCGTCGAGACCAGAACCTTCTTCTCCTCGTCTGTCTTTGCGTTCTTGAGGTGGATGTTAAAGACGTTGATGATCCGATCTTGGATGGCCATCGTGTGCCTTCCGCCATCCTCCATGTCGTTGAGCTGGGCCACGCCATCCCTAAAGCTTTTGAGAGTCTTGACCAGCATGTCGTTCTTCTTTTGCTCCTGGTCCAAGCCGTCTGCCGGCAAGGAGATGATCTTGGATACCTCGACTAGGCACACGTTGACGGAGTATTCAATGTCCCTAGCCCGGTCCTTGCGCCTCTTCATCAATTCTGCGATCTTGTCCCGGTATTCGAGCATGAACGCGAGCCGCTCTTGGGCAGCATAATGCTCCCTGAAGTGCAGGTACAACTTGCTCAGGGCGACGAACTCCTTCTCGCCGTCCATCCATGCCTTTATTTTGGTAACCTGCTGGTGGTCTTCGAAAAACTTCTCGATCTGCTGCCTGTTCTTCGAGTTGCAGATCGGACACCCCATCTTGACGAACACGCCGCCTTGGACATCAGGTCGTAGAAGAAGAGTAAAAGGGTCGTCCGAATCGCCATACGAGGGCACGAGCGTGTTTTCTTGCGGCTGTATCTGAGGATTTTTACCCTCTACAATTTCGTTTGCCATCTCAAGTTGACCTCGATCATCCTCTTGTCAAGGTCCATCTTCGCGATCACCCTGCGAACGATGTCCTTGGCCTGTTGCTGCCCATCCAAGATTCTATCGGCAGCAGCCCTCAATCCGGGAACATATTCGTAATCGCCATGCTTCTCCAGAAGGTCGATGACCTTCTGGATGACTTTCTTCGACTCCCGGGGTGAAGAGCAACGCAATGCTTGCTGTAGGCAGGACTGGCGCTCGACCATGTAGGAAGGGGGGATTGACGCCTGCTTTAGGTTGTCCTTGAGTCTTCGATACCATTCCAAGGCTTAGGTCTCCTCACTCGAAGTCTACCTCTTTCAAGGCAGCTTGGATGACCTCCTCGGATATGCCATGAGCCAAAAGGAGTTCTTCTGCCTGGTCCACGCGGTAGCCGTCCTTCTTCATCTCGTCAAGCATGACGCGAGCCTTGACCATGGCGTCTCTTTTCGCCTGGGACAGGTATCTTCGAACGACTTCGCCTAATTGGTCCATAGTTATTCCCTTACACTCCTACTAACTCTTTACGGAGTCTTGGCTCCTTCTCCTTTCATGGCCTTCATGGCCAAGGCCACGATCACGACCGAGGGGTTGGAGGACGAGGCTTTCCGCATCATCTCCTTGTCAGGGTCGTTCCTGCTCTCGTAAAGCTCGTCGTAGGCTGCGGAGACGTAGGCCAAGAAGGCTTCCTTACCGCTCGCCTTGGTTGCCAGCTTGTCGCCCAAGGTCCTCAGGGAGTCCCTGAAATCTGGAGAAAGACGCTCAAAGCTCATGAAGTGCTCCTAGAACGGGGTTACGCCCCTGTTTACGGCGTTCTCGTCCGCGAACCTTGGGCTGGCGTGGTTCGGCGTCCCGATCTGCTCGATGTACCCCAATGGCTCCTTGTCGCTCGTCAGGCGGGCGTCAATGGACACTGCCAAGATTCCGCCAGCCAATCCAGAAACCGTGATGACAAGATTGTACGAGTTAGTCCCACGGTACCAGTCCCCCGCCACGGGAGACCTCATGATTGGGCCGGATTTTGACACGTACGCCCTGAAGAACTCTACCGTTGCGTCGACCCCCTTCTTCAATCCGAGAGACACCAAGCAAGGGGTATCAGAGTTGGATGACAAGGATATGGCCGAGACCATTACCGCCTGCTCCCCAGACACGGCCCTGATGACGCTGTCTGTAACGTCCACATTGTACGTGCCGGCAAGGCTGAGCTTGAAGCCCTCGTTCAGGGTATCCTCAAGCTTGTGATAGTTTATCCTCTGGATCAGAGACATCTCAAGCCTCCTTGTTTTTCCTCTGATTACTTCGACGGGTCGACGCATGGCACCTTTGGGATATATGAAGAGTATCCCAGGTCCACGAATAGGGACAAGGCGCAGGAGCAGGCGTCGCACTCGTGCTCAGGTCCAGGCTTCTTGAGGCCGAACTCTGCCACGATATTGGCCTTGATGTGCTTCTTCTTGGCTCGTCCATGCCCCGTGATGATCTTCTTGAGGTGCCCAGGACTAGTCTCGTATACCAGGACCGCCTTGTCATAGCAGCATAGCTTCGCCACGCCAACGGTCTCGGACAGGTTGCTCCTGACGAAGATCAGGCCGCCGCCAGTCGACCGCTCCATGCAGAGAATCTTGGGCTTGTACTTGTCGATGATCCGGCAAAGCTCGTCGTAGACCAATCGGAACCTCTTCAGGTGGCTCTCCCCGTCGGCGACCCCTATGTCCTGGGTAAACTTGTCCTTAAGGACAGGCTTCTTGCCGTCCCATTCCAAGGCCGCCCAGCCACAGTTCCTGCTGGCAGCGGGGTCCATGCCGACGATGACGAGTCCTGGCTCCAACATGACCTTTGGAAGGCTAAAGTCGTCCAAGGACGTAGCTCCTTATCCCGTCCCATCCATTGACCTTGGATGGGTCAACCCTGTTCGTCGTGACGAACCCCGGCTGGCCGTCCGGTCCATACGGAGAGAATAAGACGTAGGACGTAGTGGGAAGCTCGCAGGAGAGGTCTTGGACCGCCCCATATACCCTCGAGGCCAGACCCATCGCCAGTTCCCTGCTGAGATGGCAGATGCTGGCCGCCGAGTGCTCCACGTAGATCAGTGACTTCCAGGGCTTTGTCTTGGCGATCTTGCTGAAACCCTTTATGCGCTTCCTGGTCATCTTGCGGGCCATCGACTCCGAGTACGCAGTCAGGATCTCTGCTGGGTATGGACGCCATTGGTCATACGTACCCAAGTCAAGATCTTTCTCCAAGGACGGAGGGACAAACAATTCCTTCGTCGAGGAAGGCCCTGCAATGCCCTTGGCCCCCTTTGAGGACAGACATACGTTGGGGATGTTGACTCCATATGTGCCTGGGCCAATGACCTCGTCCAGCTCCATGTATGCGTCCAAGCTCTTGGGCCCGTCATGAACGAATGGAACGAAGATGGCTATGCCGTCTTCGGAATGCATCTGCTTTGACATCTCGTAGCTGATGCTCGGAATTGACACCAATATGCTCATTGAACTAGCTTCTCCACGGATGGCATCGAGTGGATGGTTGACGCCAGATACGACGTGTTGATCCCCTTGAGCATGTCGACGGTCTCGATGCTTCCGCCCATCTTGGCGACCTCCACGGCCTCCGGGCCACCCTTCTTGTGCTCCGTCGTCGTTATATAGACGTCAGGAGACACGGCCTTGACGGCTTCGACACAGGTCATGGCATCGGAAAGGACGACATAGTCAACGAACCGGCAACTGGCCACCATCCCAAGCCTCATCAGCTCCGGAACCAACGGCCTGTTCTCTCCTTTTAGCTCCCTGACTGCCTTGTCTGAGTTAACGGCCACGAAGAGAACCTCGCAGTACATCTTGGCCTTCCGCAGGAGTTCGACATGACCCATGTGGAGCAGGTCGAAGCAGCCGTTGCAGAACCCTATGAGCCGACCCTTCTCCTTGAGGCTCTGCGCTATGACCTTCGCCTTGCCGACCGTCAGGATGTTTTCGTTGCCGTACCTCTCGTAGAACCCAGCCAATAAGGAGGAATACTCGTCGGCACCGAGCTTCCCGCTCTTGGTCGCCCTGATGCTGTCCTCGTCTTCGTGGTGAGTGGAGAACTCTATGATGAGGGAGTCCCTGAGCCCGGTGAACCTGTGCCATTGGCCCGGCTTGACCCTGATCCGGTCGTTATCCTGCATGTATGACCCTGAAAGGTTGGCAGGGTCGTCTCCAATCTCAAAGTACACGAGTCCCGAAGCAATCATCAGGACCTCGTCCTTCTTGACGTGGTGGTGAACCGAGCAGCGGTACTGCTCCGAGAGGAACATCCGCTTGCCGCAATAAGCGAGATTGACTATCTCGTCCTCGAAGCCCCATATCTTTCCGGATATCATGCCAAGACGCTCCTTGGCGTGATTATACGAGGAGGATGCTCATCCGCACTTCCTGGACCCTACGACGACCTCGATATTCCCGGCCGCAAGGCAGGACATAGCGGCATCCTCGTCGCCAAGAGCCTCGGCAACCACGGCCAGCTCTGGCAGCTTGGGCATTACAACTTGCCCGCCTGGATATATGACGATCTCCAGTTCTACCTGACCATCTTGATCGTGATCTTCTTCGGTCCCATCTCGCATTTTGACACCGTAAACCCTTGTCCTATCATCTTTTCCTCGATGACCGACTTGGCGTAGGCCGACTCCAACTTCCCTGTACCACCCTTGGCCATGGGGATGATGTCCCTGCCTATGCCGTGGGACTTGTCGTAGTCGGACACCATGATGGAGATGCCATTGTCCGTGACCTCGAATCCTATGTCGTTGCTAGCGGACCCGACGTTCTTTCGCCTGATGACGATGTGGGCCGTCTGCTTACGGCTGTCCCCTTGGTATCCTTGGAGGGCGACCGGGAACTCGTGCTCCTCAATGTGATTCTCGGATACCCCGATGGAAATCAGCGCCTTTTTCAGGTGGTGGGGGCTCTTGATCGTCGGGCTGTCGCATACGACGTACTCGCTCATTCGTCGTCCTCCTCCATCAGCTTTGACCTTAGGCTCCAAAAAACATCCTTTGAAGGCGTTACAAATCGGAGCCTCCTGAGTATCTTTGACTCGGACACGAACTTGGCAAACATCGAAAGGACCTCAAGCGCCTTGTCCGACGGGAACAAGTTTCCACCCATCCCCAAGCAGGGGAAGGAAACCTCCTTAATGACGACGTCCCTGAATCCCGTAGCGCATGCGGAGTAGCAGTCCTCAAGCTTGGACAACTCCTCATGATTCCCACCCCTCCATGCCGGGCAGGCGACATGTACTACGAACTTGCATGGAAGTTTACCGCCAAGGGATATCCTCGCTTGGCAAACCTTGATCGTGTCAATCCTTTGCATGAAGTTGAGGAAATCAGTCCCGCCAGCCTTGACCAAGCTGGCGCTGACCCCCGCGAGTCCAGTATCCTTGCCCCACGGGCAAACGATGGCCTCTACCTCCTCGTCCTCCAGCCTGCCCAGCTTGATCTCTATGTTTCCCTTTTTTACGAAGTTTATCCCCTGGAACGAATCCATCATTCTGAGGATGGCCGCCTCGCACGCCTCCATGGCGTCGTCGTCGTGCTCAGCAACGCCAATCCTGTTCCCGTTGATCCAATACACCCTCTTCGAGCCCATCTCGCCATAAGGCCTTGTCTCGGCATAGATGAGTTCGCCTATCTGGCAATAAGACGGAGTATTGCGCTCGCAGGAAATCTGCCAAGGGAGGATCATCCCATGCCGCTCCCCATCCCTTGGCTTTGGCCTCCCGAACCGGGCTTGCCAATGGATATTTGGTTGGACGTGACTTGGGTGTAGTACTCTGACTTCTTTGTCGACGATATGACCTTGGTGCCAAGGGCGACGCAGATCGACTCGATCATCTGCTCGCAAGCTGGACCTTGAAACCCAACTAGGTCTATCTTGACGATCCCTCCTGGGAGAATCTCAACGTCAACTTCCTGCCTCGTCCTCATCAGACCCTCCTTTGATTGGAAGCCTTGCAGACTAAGTACCGCAGGAGCAAGTCGGACCCCAATCCGGACGACCTCATGGCCAGATTGGTTCGTATGACTTCCTCTAACGTCGAGTTGATCCCGCCCATGCTCCACCCGGACTCGTTGGCGTCCTTGTAGGAATAATACAATGAGTTTGGATTGGAGAAGAAAGGCACAACCTTCTTGTCGACCGTTTTGACGATCCCGGATGCCTTCTGCTTGGTCTCCTCAACAGACGAGCATGATGCGGCGAGGGCCATCCTCGTGAAAAAGTCCCTGATCAATCCGCATATCTGCTCTGGATTCTCCTTGGACAGGAGTCTTTCTAGGCATTCCGTAGCCCGCTCTCCGTCTTTGGCGAGGATTGCCTTGTTCATCTCGAACGGTACGATCATCCCTGTTCCGTGCGCCAAACTCTGGACCATGTCAACAGACGGAGGGCTGTCCGGAGAACAAGCAAGCAACTTGAGCAACTCCCCATGCAGGCGCCCCTTGTCAAAACCGACCATGTCTGCCAAGGCCATGCATGGGACGTCCTCCATCTGGAGTCCTATCGTCTGGGCCCTCTCCTTAATCCACTTGACCGAGTTAGCCTTGGTCAGTTCCTCGAACTCCGTAACCTTGGAGTCCTCGGATCCCATCTCCTTGATCTTCTTCCACAGGCTCGTCGTCCGGTCGGGCTTGGCGACGACGACCATAAGAACCCTGCTTGGAATGTCAGGGATGGCCTTCGCTATCTCGGCATGGAAGGATGGCAGGCCGAAGCAGTAAACAGCCTTGCCATCCGAGAACATCGGTCGCATCTGTATTTCACGGAGGAAGTACTGCTGGGCTTCCTTCGCGCTATCGAATCCACTTTCCTCGACCCTGATCCAGTCCCAAGACCGATGCTTGTCCTTGGCCGCGTTCAGCATCCTGCTGGTCTCGAACGGGTCAGACGAGTCGAGCCACCATGCTTTAATCACGTTCAAGCCCTCAGAACGGCATGAAGAAGCACCTGAACCTCGAGTACTTCTCCTCGTTCTGGTCCAGGATGCCAACCATCATGAGCGATTCCTTGCCGCTGAACTCAATGCGCAGCACATCCTCGTCGCACACGGAAACAATCTGCTTGAAGTGCTTGCTGCTGGCGTCCAACTCGATGGGCTCTCCCGACGCGCTGTCGAGACTCAGAAGCTTCAGGACCGAATGAGCCTCCTTCTTGGAGAAGGAGATCTTCTTGTTATCGGAGACCGGGTCGAAGGAGATTTTGGTTCTGACACGCTGGAATAGGTCAAGACCGTCGCAAACCCTCTTGAGAGCGGTCCTCGAAAACAGGCACTTCCTAGAGAAGTCAAGCTGTCCGAGCCTGGTCTCGAAGGCCCCGAACTTGATCCCAGTCCCGCAAATCCTTGCCAACCTGATGCTGGTCACGGTACCAAAAGCGGCCTTCTGCCTCAAGAACAAGCCCTTTGGCGCATCTCCAGACTTCTCTACGACCACAAGGTCGAGAGAGTCAGCGGACAGCATGCCCGATATCTCCTTTAAGAGGTGGTATGGCACTACTATCTCGCACTCTGCCTGGACGACAGCCGGAGCCTTTGCCCAAGCGAGTTGGGTCGTCGTCTTGGTCACCAAGTCCAGTACCGATTCCTTCCCCCGGACAAAAATGTTAGTATGGTCAGAGTCCAGCTTGTTGTCGCCGGCGGCAACACCTACCCGCTTGACCAGGCCAATGAAGTCCTGTCCCGCCGTCGTCACTGTGGTCCCGGTAGGAATGACCAGCTCCTGATTCTTCGACCACTCTACGGTCTGGATGGTGAATGTCTCCTCGCTCGTCTTGAAGGCACCCTTTAGCGTACCACCCTTTTTGTTGATCCTGTCGGACGTCTTGCTTCCGTTTTGGGCGTCGGCCTCCGGGATGGCCTCCTCGTCGTTCTCTAGGAGGCTGTCTTCGTCCTTGCCGATGGCGAAGAATTCCAAGGTAAGCTTGTCCTCCAAGACGGACGTCTGGAGAACCTTCAGAAGGAAGTTTCCGTCAAGGGCGCATTCCCCTGGCGTTTCAATTTCCAAGAACCCTGTAGTAGCCGGGATCATGGCTACAGCCATCAGATCGTTCCTGGAAACGAGCAAGCCCAAGCCTTCCTGCGTCGCCTTCATGATGATGTACCGACCTGGGTCGATGATCGATCCCTTTGTCAGGACCGAGCAGATCGATCCAAGTTCTTGCTCAAGCAGTGTTTTTGCGATGACGAGTTTCATTCTTCTTCCTCCGCTCCTTTTCGGCTTGGCGCTCGATCTCGAGCGCCTTCTTTTTGATTCGGCAGAGGGCGTTATCAATCGCCTTCGTGTCTACTTTGTGATGCCTCCGCCTGTTCATGCACTCCACGATATCAACATAGCTCATCGATTTCAAGTAAAAACTCAGCACTCTTAATTCTAGCGGAGTGAGCTTGTCCTCCAGTTCGTAACGCAGTGCCTTGTTCTGCTCGAGCCGGCAAATCCTGTCGATGACCACCTCGTCATCGGACGAAAGGAAGGACGATATCGACATGGGCCCATCGTCATCCTCCCCGGTCACGGTGGCGTCCATCGACACGGAGCTGTTAAGAGCCCTATTCTTGTTGTTATTGGCGCTCTTCAGGCAGGTGATGATGTGGCGCTTGATGCATAGCTTGGCAAAGCTGAGGAACGGCCCCTTGTCTCGGTCGTAGTCAGGTATGGCCTTGCTGGACAATGCCATGAGGCCCTCTTGGTAGATGTCCTCGTGGTTGTTGCCAGCGACGAAGAAGAACTTCTTCAGGCTCAGGTGCTGCAAGAACCCATGCAGCATCTTGGAGATTTCACGGAAGGCGTCCTCGTCGTTGTCCTTCTTGACCCTATCGACAAGCTCGAGTATCTGCTTGTTGTCGTAAATCCTTGGGGGCTTCTTTGGCGCCGCTGCCGCCGGCTTATGAGCCTTCTTGGGCGAATCACGCTTCGCCCACCTCTTCGCCCTCTTCGCCTTGACTGTACCCGACCGCTTCTGCTTCTTCTTTGAGGCCATGCTGATTTGGCCATGGCTGCCTCTCGTCGATTTGCTAGCGTTTCATTGGTCGATGTCCTTCTCGTCCGGCCCGTTCCCTGGCTATCCTCCTTTCGCCTTTCCCATCTCTCTCCTCAGGTTCAACCATGAGTAGTTAACCCAGTGCTGCGGATGGATCTTGAACACAGTCATCCTGTGGCATTCCTGCAACATCCCGATGGCGTTCATGAAGTAAATCTTCGTCGTCTTCCTGTTCTCGCTCTTGTCCGAGAGTACCGAGGAGAACTTCTCGAACAGTTCCTTGGCTCCATCTCGGTCGGCCGAGGACATAAACGACGGGTCGAAGCCCTTAGTCCCAAGCATGATGACGTAGTACAACTGCTCCGTCATGCCAACCAAGAAGTCCTCCACGGACACGCCCGTGGACAAACACTCTGAGCTGATCTTCATGCCGTCCGCAAAAGCCCCATCGGCTACCGACTTCAGGAAGTCACGCATGGACTTTGAGCTAGTCAGCCCCAGCAGGGACTTGGTCCCGTCAGAGGTCACCGACCCAGAGGCTATGACCGCTTCCAAGTAAGACAACGCCCGGCGCAGGCCGCCATCGCAGGACGAGGCAATGAGGTCGAGGGATTCCTGATCTGCCTTGATCTGCTCGGATTGGCAGATTACTCCGAGGTACGATGAGATGTCCTTCGGCTGCAAATGCTTAAAGTCTAGGCACATGCACCTAGTCTTGATGGTTTCTGGTACCTTCTCTTCGTCTGTCGTAGCGAAGATGAACATCAGGTGCGAGGGTGGCTCCTCGATGGTCTTTAGCAATGCTTCCCATGCCTCGGGCGAGAACCGATGGCACTCGTCCATGATGTAGATTTTCTTCCTCATCGTCATGGGAGCGAGCATCATCGAGTCCCGCATGTCCCGAATCTTGTCGACGCCGCTGTTCGTCGCGGCGTCCATCTCGATGACGTCGGACTGGTTGTTGGCCGAGAATATTTCCATGACATTGGGGTCGTCCCTTGGGGGTATGACGCATGGCCCCGTAGAGCAGTTGATCATGGCCGAAAGGATGCGGGCACAAGTCGTCTTCCCAGTCCCGGCTGGTCCGACGAACATATACGAGTGGGAAAAGGTATTAGTCTTGGCTTGGTTGGCCAAGATTTTCTTGACGTGCTCCTGGCCACAAACCTGCTTCAGGTTGACCGGGCGGTACTTGTTGTAGAGAGCCATGCGGAAACCTCCTTGAGTTTTTCTCGAAGGGAGAGCGAGCTGTCGTTCTTCCCGTTCTCTATAACATAGTCGTCCTCAAGGAATCCGTCCAGTGCGTTTTCCGTAGCGTGTATGTCCTCCTTCAGCACCGTTTTGGCGCGCTGGACGCCCCTTACGACCATGACCTTCCCGCCGAAGTCCCTGACCATCGCCAGCTCGTTGGGGAACCTGACGTCTGTTATCAGGACTACGTCCGCAAGAGAAGCCTCGACCTTGCGGCACATGGCCTTGACCCAGATTTGATGGTCAAACAACTGCCTCATGAGGTCCGTGCCGACGAACTTGAGCATGTCTCGGACAGTCATCGCCCCGGTCCTGCCAAGAAATTCCTTGCTTCTAACTTCCGGCGGAATCCTCTCCCATCGGTATTGGGTCGGGGACTCCTTGTCGTCGACGTTCCCAAACAACATGGCCCGGTCAATCCCAAAGGGCTCGACCAGCATCTCCTTCAATGGGTCGGCGAAGGCCATGAACTCGACCTTGAGCCCTTGGGAGAACAACGTTCTCTCGAGAACCTCTGCGACGAAGTTCTTGCCAACACCCTTCTTTCCACGTATGCCGAGAAGCTTCAAGCAGTCTTCTCCTCTGTCTTCTTCCACTGGTCTGACCACTCGTCAGGATTGGCATACGCGTAGTCAACCATTTCCTCGACCAGCTCCTCGAACGTCACCTTCGGCTTCCATCCCATCTTCGAGAACGCCTTTCCAGCGTCTCCAAGGAGGAAGTGAACCTCGGACGGCCTAAAGAGCTTCTGGTCGATGACAACGTGCTCACGATAGTCCAAGCCAAGCCTCGTGAACGCCAAGTTCACGAACTCCCTGACCGTGTGCGCCTCCCCACTTGCTATGACGTAATCGTCGGGAACATCCTGCTGCAACATCAGCCACATGGCCTCGACGTAGTCTCGTGCGTGCCCCCAGTCTCTCTTGGCCTCGAGGTTCCCAAGGGAAATCTTGTCCGCCATTCCCAGCTTGATCGCCGCTGCTCCCCTGGCTATTTTCTGGGTCACGAACTCATGTCCTCTCCTTGGACTCTCGTGGTTGAACAGGATTCCAGAACAAGCGAACATCCCGTAGCTCTCCCTGTAGTTTACAACCATCCAATGCCCGCTTAGTTTGGCGACGCCATACGGAGACCTTGGGTAGAACGGAGTCTCGATGCTCTGAGGCGGTGGGTGCCCCCCAAACATCTCCGAAGTACTGGCTTGGTAGAACTTGCAGGACTTCGGAGCCATCGCTCTAACAGCCTCAAGCAGTCTAAGGACGCCAACCCCGGTAACCTCCATGGTTAACTCGGGCTGGACAAACGACGTCTGGACGAATGATTGTGCCCCCAAATTGTATACCTCGTCCGGCTGGCATTCCCGGACGGCACGGATCAGCGAGCTTGAGTCGATCAGGTCTCCATCTATGACCCTTATGTCCGACAGGATATGGGAGATGCGCTCGTCAGAGTTGGTGCTCGTCCTGCGCTTCAGGCCGTATACCTCATACCCCTTGTCCAGGAGCAACTCCGAAAGGTAACTCCCGTCCTGCCCGGTAAGTCCGGTAATCAATGCCTTCTTTGGCACGATTGACTCCTTGTTAGAATGGCTGGCGAGTAACCGCCAAGTCAGGCAGGTTCGGGTTCTGCAAGTAGTCCACCCCGAACGCCTTGGTCAATTCCTTGTTGTCCTTCAGGCTCTCCGGGACGATCTGTCCGTCGGCCTCGTCGCCGATCCTCAACAGGTCCCGCATGAGCATTCCAGACCGCTGGGCCGGCGCATACGAGTCCCACGTCTTCTTGAAGAACATGATGACGTACTGCTTGCTGCAATACAGAGCCTCAGGCTCCTTGATCCCCTTGATCTTGGAGTCCCAGGACTGGCTCTTGGGCGGCTCCTTGTTGGTAATCATGGTACACCCGACCGCCTTCGGGTCGAAGTGCCCAAGCTTGTCGGGGTACAGGGCATGAAGCTTTGCAACGATCTTCTCCGCCTCGTCGCAAATTTCCCATTTCGGATCTTCCTGAGGCATCGTCTTCTCCTTGTAAAAAGATGACCATCATCACGAAGGGATTATAGCACCCCGTATCAATTTTGGAAAGGGCCTTATCGTGGTATTTT
>Ga0315291_10002439_pt1 | contig 24395 bp, 26 predicted proteins | sample YL17G12_20_MG_FD_203070 | JGI IMG/M metagenome (GOLD analysis project Ga0315291, IMG submission 203070) | Sediment microbial communities from Yellowstone Lake, YNP, Wyoming, USA - YL17G12_20 | ecosystem: Environmental > Aquatic > Freshwater > Lake > Sediment | place: USA: Wyoming | collected... | reverse complement strand
AGAAGAACAGAAACCGGAAAAATTCCGGTCACCGCTGATGATATGAATACTGCGTACAGAAATCTGCTCAGAGCAGCAATGGAAGACCCTTCACAATTCTACTGAGAAGCCTTTTCGCCAGCCTGCTCATTCCCGGATACTGCCCTGCCGCCGGCCTTCTCTATCTTTTCCCTTGCCCTCGCTGAAAAGCAGCTCGCCTTTACCTCGAGCTTCGATTTTATCTCGCCGGTCCCCAGGACCTTGTCGTAGCCCATCGCGGTCAGGTCTACCTTCCCTGACTTGCCGGCCATCCTATCGAGCTCCCTGAGGTTTATGGTCTTCATCTTCCCGCCCCTTTTGGAAACGAACCCCTTCCTGCCTAAGTGTGTCGGGTCATACTTCTTCAGGTATGTCTTCTTGTGGCTGCCGCTGCCTGCCATTCCGCGGCCGCCCCTGTTGCCCGTCCCTCTCCACTTCTTCCTGCTTCCGTGGCCGTGGGTCCTTTGGCCCCTTTTCCTGACGACCTTCTTCCTGCCCATCATATCATCCTCAAAAGCAGCTTGTTTATGGCATCCCCTCTGGGGCCGGCGTCGCCGCGCGGATACAGGAGCTTTACGGACCTCAGTCCGCCCGAAGGCGGCGAGAGACCGAAAACAGGCCTGATGTCCAGGCCGCGAAGGCTCCTGGCTTTGGCAATCTTCTCTGCGCCTGCCCTGGCAGCCTTTGAATCGAGCCTGCGGCCGCCGGTGGTCCTGCCCCTTTTGTCAAGCATCTTCTCCAGAACATCCCCGCTTACCTCTCCCCATGTCACATGGGTGGCTGCCCTCTTGAGCATGCCCTCATAAGTAGGATTCATCGGAACCAGCGTGCAGCTGTTGTCCCTGTTCAGGCCCATCATTTCAAGGGTCTTCTCTGTCTTCGGTCCTGTTTTCACGCATCCCTTGATTCTGATGACAGCGTAAATTCCCGTGGACATCAGAGATCACCCTTGCCGCTGTTAAGGTTTTTCAGCGCCTCGAAAACGGCCTGCACCAGGTTGGTCCTGGTATCGGTCTTGCCAGAGGTCTTGACCCATATGTCGTTTATGCCCGCGAGCTTCAGAAGCTTCCTGGTCTCCTCGCTGGCGACCATGCCCAGCCCCTTAGGCGCCGGCAGAAGCGTAACCTCAACAGACCCGGACTTGCCGCTCACCTTGAAAGGTATGCTGTGGCTTCCTCCGCAGCCGCACTCCCAGCTGCCGCATCCCCTTACGACCCTTATGACATTGAGCTTGGCGGTCCTGACGGCCTTTTCCATGGCAGTCCTGTGCTCGTTTGATATGGACCTGCCGATGCCGACGATGCCATTGCAGTTTCCCACAATCGCAAGGGCTGAAAGCTTGAACCTGCGGCCTGACTTGTGCATCCTTGCGGTCATCTTCGTGGCGGTCCTTCTGATGCCGCCGCCCTTGCCGGGCGAGCCTCCTATGTAAACCACCTCGTTGACTATGTCAGGAATAAGATAATCGACAATTTCAGGCTCCAGTATAAGGACCCCTTTCTCAAGAATCTCCCCGATGCTCCTGTACTTACCCGCGAGCACCTCGTTGCCGAGCTTGGTCTTTGGTATCCAGTCGGTCTCCCTGGGCCTCTCCACAGGCGCCGCTACAGCGGCCGGCTCCTCAGCTGCAACATCAGGCACTGCTGCCTCCTTTGCAATTTCCTCTAACAATTCCTCCGGCTCTGCGGGCTCTTCTTCCACAATCTTCTCCGCAGGCTTCTCAGCCTTTTTCTTTGTCATTTGTATCTCCTTCTCCGCTCTATGCTCTCCAGCCTTTTGATGACCTCCGGAGCATTTGAATATTTTAGGGCATATGTATTTATAATGTTTTTCCACATCATGTCCGCTATTTCGAAATGGGCGGACTGCAGCGCCTCCCACAGCAGGAACAGGTCCGTGGCCTTGTCCTCTGCCCTGTTTGATACCCTCCCAAGGCCGAAATCTATGATGTAGAGCTCGTTGCCCTTCAGTATCATGTTGGACGTGGTCAGGTCGCCGTGGACTATGTCCGAAGAGTGAAGCGCCGCCACAATGCCGCCTATTTTAGCGGCTATCCGGGACCGGGCGCTTTTGCCGGCCCCGTTCAGCGCGTCCTTCAGCTTCTCACCATCTATGTTGCTCATCGTTATTATATACTTATCCGTCATCGAGGCATCGGGCGTCCTGACGCCGGCCCTCCTGGCCCTTTCCAGCAGGCTGACCTCCAGCTTCGTCCTCTGCCTCCTTATGGTTTCATCAAGCTCGGGTATCCGGTAGCCCTTTCTTACCCTCTCCTTGACTATGCTGCCTTCCCTGAGGCGGATGACAGCCTCGGCTCCCCTCTGCAATACGCGTCCTTCCTGCATTCAGTTTATTTCGGTCATTATTTTAAAAAGCAATTCCCAGCGCAACAGCGCGGTCAGGTATAAAAAATTAACTACCCTTTAATAATCATCTGTCCTGTGATATGAATGAGACCAGCAGCGTTTTCCTTAATCATGTTGTCGCTGATTTTTTTAGCTATTTCTGCATCTGCATATGGCAGGGAGCCGGTGGCATCGGTCACAGTGAGGCCCGACTTCCTCAACGCGGTCCAGTACGGCGCAGTCACCGGAAGCATCATGATAACCACGGACAGGCCCGGCGACTTCTCGGTCTCCATATCAGGCGTACCTGCCGGCTGGCTTGATTACGAAAAGGAGGTCAGTGTGGACTCTGCCAGGACGGTGAGCTACTTCATAAGGCCCCTCGAAGCGGGAAGCTACACGCTTCATATCAGGGTAGCGGGCAGCGGGGGAACACGGGAGATGGTGCAGAGCCTTTGGGTTGAAAGGCGGCAGCCCGGGGAGTCGGTTCCATCAGATGGTATCGGCGCTTTCTCAGGAACAGGATTCATGACGCTTAATTATGACACTTCCCTTCTAAGCGCCACTGCCGTTGTGATACTGTCCATAATCACGGCCGCTGCGGCATACTTTTACTTCAGGGATGGCTAGTCATGCCGGGTTTTATGCATGCCGGTGGCCTCGGAAGGTTTAAAAAATTTTGCACGAAGGGAATATGATGAAGACTAAATGTGCGCTAATCGTTCTGGCGCTGCTGCTTGTAGCCGGGCGGGTGGAGGCATACTCAGGCGCATCCCTTGATGTGTCTGCCGAGCCGACCATGGTATGCCCGTGCGACATCCTGTCCTCGGATGAGATCCACGCGACTCTTACCAATAACGGCGACGCTGCGGATACCTACAGGCTGTCACTGTCGCTTCCGCAGGCATGGAGCGGGTTCATAGTGCCGCAGATAACGCTGGGCTCAGGCGAGTCGGCTGACATAGACCCGGTCTGGCTGACGCCTTCCTGCGGCCTTGCGCCAGGCAAATACACCATTACCGTCGCCGCGAGGTCAGAAACCACGGGGAAAACCTACGAAAAGGAACTGGTCTTCGAGGTGCTGCGCTGCCACGATGTTGCCATATCGTCAGGAAGCACTGCCGCCACATGCGAAGGCCAGAAGACCGCAATACCCGTTGTGATATCAAACCCGGGCAAGATTGACGAAAGCTATGTGATTTCTGCAACGCCTTCGTGGGCAACCGTCTCACAGGAAAAAGTTTCTGTCAGCGCAGGCAGGAACAGGACCATTTACATTAACGCAACGCCGCCAGCCGGATTTGTGGGCTCCAGGGAGATTGTCGTCACAGCGGCATCCGAGTCTTCGTACGCAAAGACTGAGAAGAAAATCACGCTCAACGTAGAAGCATGTTACGTTTTCAACGCGAGCATAAACCCGGCCGCCAACACAGTATGCGTAGGCAGTCCCGCTGAATACCAGCTGAATATTGACAACACGGGAACCAAACAGGACACCTATAGCATAGTCGCCCCCTCATGGATTGAGCCGGATGACGAAAAGGTCACGGTGGACAGCGGCGGCAGAAAGACAGTCAGGCTGACAGCTACGCCCTTAAGCAGAGGTGAAAGCCAGGTCACTGTTTCTGTAAGTTCGGTTAACAAGGCCGGCGCCACTGCCGTGGCCGCCGCGAAAGTAAGCGCGGCTGACTGCAGATCCGTTGCTGTCTCGGTCTCGCCTGAAGAAAGGACCATATGCAGGGGCGATGCAGCCAGCTTCCTGGTAAGGGTTGAGAACACGGGCACGGCCACGACGTCCTACAATCTTGAGGCCGGCGCCGGCAACCTGTCAAAGCAGAAGCTTGTGCTCCAGCCCGGAGAGAAGGCGAATGTTCTGCTGGATGTGCAGGAGACTGCAAAGGCCGGCCTGCATACCATAAGCGTCATAGCCTATGGAGATAACGTTTCAGGCGAGGATTCCGTCGCCCTTAACATCGAGAACTGCTACGACGCCGGGTTCACGGTGACGCCCATGGAGACCAGCGCCTGCATGGGGGATGTCCTGGAGCACATCATTTCTGTAAAGAATACAGGCCAGTACAAGGAAAAGTACACGCTCGAATACGGCGGTAAAAAGCAGGAGCTGGAGCTTTCCCCTGGCGAGTCCTATTCCGCAAAGTCCGTGGCAGCCGCGGATTACAGCTGGGGAACGGACAACGTGAAGACGTTCGTCCTGCGCTCTTCGCACGGCGTCCACATCGAGAGGCAGGCCGTAATCACCGTGGCTGAAAAGGACAAATGCTACTCTGTTATTCTGGGAATGAATAACGGCAACGTGACCGGCAAGCAGGCCGCAATCCAGGTGTGCAACGCCGTCACCGTTCCGCTGAAGATTACCAACACCGGCCTCAGGGAGGATGATTTCAGGATAGTGGTCGACGGCCCGGACTGGGTATACACGAGCAGTGATAAAATCTCACTAGCGCCGCTGCAGTCCGAAGACCTGTACATCTACATCTCGCCGCCATACGGCACCCCTGAAAAGAAGTATGACATATCAGTTCTTGCCGAGTCCGGCAGTTCCACGTCCGGCATTGATATGACGGCAGATGTCGTGTCAAAGCCCGGTAACGCCACTACTGGTAACATGACAGGGAACGTCACAGGCGGCTTCACGGGATTCCTGGTGGCCATAGAGGACGCTCCTCTGCAGGCCATGTCGATAGCGCTGCTGGCCGCTGCGGTTGTGGCGATTGTGGTAGTCAGGTTCTTTGTTTTCAGGTAATCAGCCACACCCACAGAACCCGTAATATTTTCCAGCCTGAAAAATAATTTCCGGCCCGGAGATAATTTTATATAGCAGCAATCAAATATAATATCGAATAGTTCAAATCGGGGGATTAGAACTAGATGCTTTGAAGCGATTGGGAGATCGGTTTCGAAGCGCCGTGTACTTGGAATCTGTTTCTAGCCTGAAATATCATTAGATTCTTGAAGAAAACTTGGAAGGAAGTTTAAAAAGAATTTCGCTGCTCCAATATATATTTTGGAGAATGGCAATAGAATGAGGGAGGGAAGGATATGGAATCTTTGGTTCAAAGAGTATTCGAAAAGAGTTACTCGGGAGATGCCGGCTGCGGCGAAGGCCAGCAGAGGCCCCCGAGTCTTGAGGAGACCATTGAAAACGAATTTGGTTTCAACATTAAGGATGCCAGCATTTTGATAGTGGGCGCTGGCGGAGCGGGCAACAACATGGTCACGAGGATGACCGATCTTGGAATAAAGGGCGCGTCAACTGTCGCCATTAACACGGACGTGAAGCAGCTTACCGTGAGCAGGGCGCAGAAGAAGCTCCTCATCGGGAAGGAGATGACGAGGGGCCTTGGCGCGGGCGGCTACCCTGAAGTGGGCAGGAGGGCGGCCGAGGAATCCGAGAAAGAGATAAAACGGCTGCTGGAGGGCGTGGACATGGTCTACGGCCTTTGCGGCCTCGGAGGAGGAACAGGAACAGGCGCTTTGCCGGTGATTTCAAAACTGGCAAAGGAGATGGGGGCCATATCAATTGCCTGCGTAACCATGCCCTTCAAGATAGAGGGTGCAAGGATAAGAAAGGCAGAGGATGGCCTTTACCAGCTGAGGCAGGTCTGCGACACAGCGATAGTGATAGAGAACGACAAGCTGCTGAAGTATGCGGGCGGGAAGCCGCTGCAGGAGGCATTCGCGGTCGCGGACGACCTGGTTGCGACCATGATAAAGGGCGTCACCGAGACAATCTCGACGCCTTCGCTGGTCAACTTGGACTTCGCCGACGTGAAGACCATAATGCACTCGGGCGGCGTAGCTGCCGTTGGATTCGGCGAGTCCAACACTGCGCAGAGGGCCGAGGAAGCCATAACAAAGGCGCTGAACAACCCGCTGCTTGAGGTGGACTACACCGGAGGAAGCGGCGCGCTGGTGCACATCACCGGAGGCAACGACCTTAAGCTGGAGGAGACAAACCTGATAGGGGAGTACGTATCAAAACTGCTGGACCCGGACGCACAGGTAATATGGGGCGCAAGGATTGACCCGGCCTTCAACGGAAAAATCCGCGTGATAACCATAATAACCGGTGCGAAGTCGCCTTACATTCTGGGGCCCGTGGCAATGAAGGACTCCCAGAAGAAGACAATGTCGCAGGAGCTGGGAATACCGATGCTTATGAGGTAGAGGAGGGAATCTTCCCTTCCCTCCCATTTGCATTTTTTATTTTTACTGCTATTCTTAGATTCGGGCAGATGCAAAAAGAAGCTCAGGCGGTAAATTCCAGGCCTCTGGAGCTGGCGACTCTGATGGCAGGATGCCTCCTGAAGAACCCGAGGGTTTTTTTGTGCACGCCCAGCTTGTACGCGGCTGTTGAGACGCAGTCCTCTATTATGATGGCATTGAATCCCCTTTCGGCAAAGGACAGCGCAGAGGCTTTAACGCACTGGTCCGTGGTGAAGCCGGCAATAAGCACGTTTCTGATGCCTCTGCTGAGAAGCCACTTCCCCAGATCATGTTTGGAACCGAAGCAGTCCATACCTGACTTTTCGAACACCATCTCCTTTGGATTTTTCATATCAGGCCATATTTTGTAAAATTCCCATCCGATTGTCCCTGGTATGCACAGCTGCCTGAACTCAGGAAATTGCCCGGCTTTGTACGAAGCCTTTATGAATATTATGAACATGCCACTATTCCTTGCATTTTCAAGCAATGGAATAATGCCATTCATGACAACCTTTTGCATCGGCGCGACATCCGAGGCCCTCCTGCCGAAGTATGAGAATTCATTTCCATTGGCACAAAAATCGTTCTGCACATCTATTATTACGAGAACCGTATCTGCAGCTGCTGCTTCAAATTTTTTTAGCTCCGTCATGCTATCAAGGCAGTTCTAGTAGAATTCCCTGTGAACCACGTCGTCGAGCGCCTTTCTGCCTGTCTTCGATGGCTTCGAGGACGGATAGCCCAGTGGGATTATGGCCAGAGGCCTTATCATGGACGGGAGGACCAGCGCTTCCCTGACCTTTTCCTCATTGAACGAGCCGACCCAGCATGATCCTATCTTTTTGTCCCATGCGGCGAGCATAAGGTTCTGCGTGGCAGCCGCTGCGTTCTGTATGGAGTAGAGGTTCTTGCCCCTCTCGCCGTAGGTGCTGGATATCGCCCTGAGGTTAGAGCAGACGACTATAACCACCGGCGCCTCGGCTATGAATCCCTGCCCCCAGGCGGACTCCGCGAGCCGCTGCTTCGTCTCCTGCTTCGTCACAACAACGAATTCCCAGTCCTGGACGTTGCCCGCCGAGGGCGCCTGTATGGCGGCCCCGAGTATTTCCTCAAGCACATCATCCGGAATCCTGTCGCGTCTGAAGCCTCTCACGGAGGCCCGGGTTTTTATGCAGTCGAGCGTCTCCATGAGAAGAGTTTATCCCCCGTATATAAATAAAATTTTTTCCATATAATCCTGGAATCAGGTGCATCCGCAGAACTTGCCGTCGGTCAGGTAGCAGACCCTCTGCGACTGCGTGAAGGCGAGCACGACCTCATGGCCTTCGTGGGCGACCATGAACATTCCCATGACGACATCGTTTGAGCTGCTCTCCACCAACCTGGAAGTGGCGTCGTCCGTGTAAATGTGGCTCCTCAGGAAGTTGATGTCCTGCAGCTCGCTCTGGTAGGCTATCATCACGGACTCGAGCTTCACGCAACCGGGCTCCGTGTTGTCGATGATGCCCGCGCTGCCCTCAACTTTTGCCGACAGGTTTGCAAGCTCTTCCATGCTTATTCCCAGCACGGATGTGAAATCCTGCACAGGGTCCGGGAATCCCTCGAAGAAGACCGCAGAGCCTATTATAACGGCCACGATAACTGCAAGGCCCGCAATCATCAGCGGGTCTCTGAAAAAGCCGGCCAGTTCAGATTCGTCCTTTTCCACTTTCTTTATCTCGCCGTCCCAGGCATCCATTATGACCCTTGCGCTGTGCTCTCCCTTCTTCAGCTCAATCTCCCACTCGCTGCCTACCCGCCTGCCCTTCCTGGATTCGTAGCCGGGTAGCGCCTCTTCAGCCTTTCTGCGGGCCTCTGCCACGGTCATGGGCCTGGCCTTCTTATCAAGCTGGGTCTCCAGTACCGTAACCTTCCTTTTCAGCGAATCTATAATCTCCCCGGGCTTCAGGTCCCTGTCCCTGTGTGTCATAAGCCTCAGAGAGACCGCGAGCGCTATTGAAACCGGCAGCCCGGCGATGATGACGCCCAGCTGCATTATGCTGAAGATACCCCCGTTGAGGAATGGAACGAATCCCGAAAAGGCGATGCCGCCTATCAGGCATATGGTGCCGACAAGCAGCGTGGCCACCACACCCGCTGCAAAGGATTTCTGCTTCCTGTAGCCTTTCATGGAAACTGAGCCAAGGAACCAGACCAGAAAAATGTAAAATGTCCACTGCATCGCGTAGAGCATGACCGGCAGTATCGAGACCAGGTCTGACAGCGTCGCGGCAAGGGTCCCTATATCCATCAGAATAATTGTCCGGTTTTCAATAAATAATCATCAGAGCCGTACCGGAGCGACCCAAATTATTTAAAAGCCTATCATGCATATATGATTGTATCTTTGCGGTGATTTGATGGCAAGAATGTATTCAGGCAGGAGGGGCAAGTCAGGCTCACACAAGCCTGCGCAGAAGAAAGCCCCCTGGGTAAAGTACAAGCCAAAGGAAGTGGAAGAGATAGTCGGAAAGCTGGCCAAGGAAGGCAGCAGCTCGGCAGAGATAGGGCTTGCTCTAAGGGACCAGTACGGCATACCTTCGGTCAGGGCCATCACCAAAAAGAAGATTCATCATATAATGAAGGACCATGGAGCAAACCAGGAGCTCCCCGAAGACCTTTACAGCCTGCTCAAGACGGCGGTAAATCTTAAGACGCACCTGGAGAGTAACAAGCACGACCGCTACAGCAAGAGAGGGCTCGAGCTTGCTGAGTCGAAGATAAGAAGGCTCGCCAAGTACTACAAGGGGAAGAAGATCCTTCCGGAAAAGTGGCATTACGACCCGGAGAAGGCGAAGCTGCTTGTGAAGTGATTCCTGCTTTATTTTCTTCTGAATCAGAACTAAACCGGCTGGGCGGCTATGCTGTTATACCTTTCCACGAATCCCCCGGCAACACCATCTGACTGATTATGAGACTCAATGCCCTTGCAGATTCCCCTGCCCAAGAATTCCTGCGTCAGTGGATGATATCTATGGCACCTTCCGGGACTTCCGATTAACGGATATTCGGATTCCTCTGCCAAATCGGCAACCGGGCTGAGCCTGAAGAGCCCCCGAACATCGCCCCTTTGTAAAAACAGCTGCTGCACATCGAAATACCGTCTTGCAGCCTGGCATGTACTGCATCCGGTCGAGACAGCAAGCAAATCTTTTCTTGCACCTTCTGCAATTATCGGGTCAATGTCGTATTCTGTAACGAGTCCCCTGAACCCGCTCAAACCCAAAAGCCTTATGGTGTCCGAACTGTGAACGAACCGTGTGGCATCTTCCTGACCCCTTCCATACCTGAAGAAATAAGCGCCGTCAACCCCGCACGCCTCCCGCAATTGTGCCTGTTCTTCATCTGAGCGTGCATATCCGGCCACCACGGCATTAGGGTAAGCACCAACGACTTTGGAAAAGGGAACGGGCAGATTTACCAGAACAAGGCCGCTCCCCAAGCGCTGCTCTGCTGAAATCGGGGTGGTGCTTCTGAATGATATTTTTTCAGTACGGTTCGCATAATGTGAATACAGAAATCCACCATCATGTATTTGGCTTGGGGGAAACTCCCCAATCAAATCGTAAAGCCTGGGTATTGGCGGCCTTCCGCCGGGCGGAGTCTCCCGGAAATCCAGATGAAGCCCCAATAACTGCGGATTGTTGTCTTCGGGAGACCTGTAAAAATCAATGGCCCAGAAGGTATCGAATATTTCCTGTGCGGCCCTGTCGCCGTCGTTCCTGGTCAGGATGTGCCTGAACTCCATAATTCATATATGACAGAAAGATTTATATCCCGGCTTATTCACAGCTTCTCCGCTTTCTGCACTTCCAGATACGTCTGGCCAAGCCTCGTCTTCTCCACCTTGACGGTCAGCCTGCAGCTTTCGTAAGGTATGTCGCTGGCGCTCCTGACAACGGCGGTCCCGCTGTCATCGAAGAGCACGTACCAGGAGCCTGTCGCGCCCCTGCTGGAAAGCTTGATGCTGCCCTCGAGGATCACGACCCCGCCAAGGAAAGAATCGGGTGACGAGGATATGTCCCCGGCCTTGGCCAGCTTCGATGGCCTCGCTTCAGGCCTTTCCGGAGGCTCGTATCTCTTCTCGGGTTTTGGCGCCTTCTCAGTTGGCTCGGTCTTTTTCGGTTTATCTTCCTTGCGCTTCTTCTCTTCAGGCTTTTTCGGCGGCTCCTTTGCCTTCTCAACTGGCTTTTCCTCAGGCTCTTCGTGCTCCTCGTCGCCCAGTATTACGAAATCGCCGTAGGTGTGTGTCCTCAAGGTTTCGGATTTCTTCCACGGCTCGAACTTCTCGGCCCTTCTGATGTTGTCCGAAAGCCCCTCCACATTCTCAGACTCGGCGCCCTCCTCCGGACCTGTCCCCCTGTGCAGGAACTCCTCTTCCTTTTCAGTTATCTCAGGCGGCTTCGGCTTACCCCTTACGGATTCGATGGGTTCTATTTTAGCCGCGTCCTCTCCCTGTATCCTCTCTTTAACCTTCCTGTGCTCATCGTCTCCTGAATCCGTTCTCCTCGTGCTCCTGCGCTTCCTGAATATCAGAGCCACTATAACGCAGAGCACCGCAACGAGCAAAACAAGGACCAGAAGCAGAACGTCCTGCAGGGATTCGAACATAATTCTTATTTACTTCGTATAAATAAATTAGCACCTTTGCATTGCCCGTAGAATAAACCTGCCAGAGCCGAAGATCCTAATAAATAAATCACCTACTGAATATTATTGTTGTCCTATGATGGAAAAACTTGAAAAGCTGGTGAAGCAGGCGAAAAGGGCAGCTGATGAGATAAGGATGCGCAGGGGCGAAATCAGGGTGCTGTCGCACTACGACGCGGACGGCATAGCGAGCGCCGCCATCATGCTTCGCGCCCTGATGAGATCCGGCCGGAAATTCCATATGACGGTCATAAAGCAGCTGGGAGAGGCCCACATAATGTCGCTTGCTGAAGAAAAGAGGAGCATCGTCGTCTTCCTGGATATGGGCTCCGGCCAGATAAAGCTCATCAAAAAGCATCTGCCTGACGCAGACGTCGTCATAATAGACCACCACCAGCAGGAAGGCAGCCTGGAGCGCTCAAGGATACTCCAGGTAAACCCCATGGACTTCGGAATAGAGGAGGACATATCAGGCTCGGGCGTGACGTACCTTGTGGCGAGGGCCATGAACCCGGAGAACAGGGACCTGTCCGGCCTGGCGATAGTCGGGGCGATTGGCGATTCACAGATAGGCTCGATAGGCGAGGAATGGGGGCTCCAGGGCCTTAACAAGGAGATAGTGAAGGATGGGGCCGAGGCCAAGAAGGTGAAGCTGAGCAGGGGCCTGAGGCTCTGGGGAAGATACACGCGGCCGGTGCACAAGGCACTCGAATACTCCGTTGACCCATACATACCAAACGTCAGCGGCTCCGAGTCGAGCGCTGTCCAGTTCCTGCACGAGCTCCGTATACCTTTAAAGAAGGATAATGGCGAGTGGAGGACGCTGAAGGACCTCACAGAACATGAGCAGCAGAGGCTGGCTTCAGGGATGATAGCCGAAAGAACAAACGGCGGCCACCCGAACGCGGAGTGGATATTCGGCGACGTCTACGAGCTCCTGGACAAGAGCGGCGAATGCAGGGACGCCAACGAGTTCGCGACCATACTCAACGCATGCGGAAAGATGGGGAGGGGCTTTCTGGGCATCGAGCTCTGCCTCAACGTACCCAAGGCGTTCCTTGAAGTCAGGTGGGTGCTTGAGAAGTACAGGAGGTCCATAGGCGATGCGGTAAGATGGTCCTACGCTCAGATGGAAAAGCAGAATGGAAAAACCTTCAGGAAGACGGAGAACGCATGGTACCTGCTGGCCGGCTCGAGGATAAGCGAGCACATAATATCCAACGTCATAAGCGTAATAGAGAAGTCGTTGAGCCCTGAAAAGCCCGTGTTCGCTTTTGCGGATGCCGAGGACGGCGTAAAGGTTTCCGCCAGGGCTGACAGAAAGCTGGTCGCGCTCGGTGTGAATCTGAAAAAAATCGTATCCGAGGCTGCCGAGATGGCCGGCGGCCAGGGCGGCGGCCACTCCGGCGCCGCGGGCGCTACCATCCCGTCGGGCAGCGCGGAATCCTTCATCACAATCGTGGAGGAAATAACCGCCCATCAGGCAGTTACAAATAAAAACACGGGCAGTGATAAGAATATAAAACCGCATTCGAATCCTATTAAGTCAGAAGAAGGTAATGAAAATGGCACCACAGCCGAAGAAGAGCAAGAAGCAGATGGAGAAGAAGTGGAAGGGCAAGGACTGGTTCAGCATATACGCCCCTGAATGGATAGGCGGCGGAAAGATAGCCGAGACTCCTGCCACGGACTCCAAGATAGTCCAGGGAAGGGTGGTGGAAGTGCTTGTTTCCGATCTTACCAAAGACCAGTCCAAGTACTACATGAGGCTCGGCATGAGGGCCGGTAAGCCGGAGGGCATGGATGTGAAGACAGACTTCCACACGTTCTTCTGCGTCAACGAGTACATAATGAGGATGGCGAGGAAGGGGTTAGGAAAAGTGACCGTATTCCAGGACGTGGAGACCAAGGACAAATGGCTTCTTCAGGTCAGTGCCATAGCCATACTGAACAGGAGGGGCAACGACAGCATAAAGAAGAAGGTCCAGCTGTTCATAATAGACCTTCTGAAGTCAAGGGCCGTGGACCTGAACCACGACGAATTCGTGAAGGCCGCCATGGCAGGCGTGTTCCAGATGAAAGTAAAAAAAGGCGCCAGCAAGATATACCCGGTCAGGTTCTGCGAGATAATCAAGATAGAGACGCTGAAAAGGCCGGAGTAAATTTACCTGTACCTTTTCCCCGAGCTTCTGTACTGCTTCACCACCCCGCTCATGTTCGTTATGTCAAGCGCATCGTCATTTCCCAGATAGTTGCCTGAAAATACTCCATAGTCACTCTTTATCTCAATTTTCTCATCATTAGTTTCCGTCACATCAGAAATTACTGGGACTGAGATTACACTCCGCACGCTTTCCATGTGCTGTGGCGACAGCTCAACAGTGGCCTGCGAGGATGAGGACGTCCTGAACTTCCACAGGACCTGCCCGTCCAAAGCCAGTGCGTAGAGGCTGCAGTCCCAGGAGCCGAAGTAAATCACGCCGCTGCACACCAGCGGGGACTCGCATACCGGGCCGCGGGTTCTGAACTTCCAGGCAAGCTCCCCGTTCATTTTCAGCGCGTAAAGGTTCTCATCACAGGAGCCTAAGTATATGCGGCCACCTTCTACGACGGGATGCCCGTATATTATGTTCCTCGTCCTGAACTTCCACACCAGCCCGCCTGTTTTCGCGTCAAGCGCGTACAGGTTGTAATCCGAGCAGCCGATGTAAACCACGCCGCCGTGGACAACAGGCTTTGAGGCCACGGGCCCGAATGTCCTGAACTTCCACAGAAGTTTCCCGTCTGTGGAGAGGGCGTAAAGGTTCCTGTCGGTCGATGGAAGGTAAATGATGCCATCCGAGACCTCAACGGGCTCGACGATGAAATCGTCGGTCTTGAATTTCCACAGGAGCCTGCCGGTTTCCGTTACCGCATAGAGGTTTTTGTCAAAAGACCCGAAGTATATGCACCCGCCGGCTTCAACGGGCGACGAGGATATGGCGCCATGCGTCCAGAACTTCCAGAGCAGGCTCCCGCTCTCCGCGCTTACAGCGTAGAGATTCTGGTCCCTTGAGCCGAAGTAGACAACGCCGTCCATGACGAGAGGTGTGCAGTTCACCATGTCCCTGGCCCTGAACTTCCATATCAGCCTGCCGTCGATGCCCAGGCAATAGAGGAAGTGGTCGTAGGAGCCAAAGTATATGCGACCGCCCTGAATCGCACAGGACCTGCTGATGCACACCGGCCCCTCGGTCCTGAACTTCCACACGAGCCTCCCGGTCGCTGCTTCCACGGCGTAGAAATTCCTGTCGCAGGCCCCGAAATAAAGCACGCCGTCTTTCATGACCGGGTTGGAACAGACGCTGCCGCCTTCGCTTATCCTGAATATGGAGTCGCCCTCGTTCTCCCTGAGCACCGTCAGGGCGTCCATCAGCTGCAGCTCCCTGGCTGCGGCCCTGTCTACGAAGCCGCCGTCGCCTCCTTCAAATCCGGAATCCAGATACCTTGACACGTAGCATAGTTCCCCTGCGACGCTTTAAACTTTATATCCCCTGTACAGGGTGTATAATATCAACATATTTAAGCCGCGAAACTTATTCTAAAGCATGGACACTGAAAAACTGCTGAAGATAGGCCTGACGGAAGGCGAGGCAAGGGTCTACCTGGCGCTGGCCGAGACAGGGTCGGCTACAGTGGGGCCCGTTGTCAGGAAATCGGGAGTGGCCTACTCGAACATCTACGAGATTCTGGAAAGGCTGATAAAAAAGGGCCTGGTCAGCTTCATCATAAAATCAAAAACCAGATATTTCCAGGCGCTCGAGCCCGGAAGGCTCTACGACTACATAGAAATGAAGGAGGCGGAAGTCAGAAGTCAGAGAAAGGTCGCGGAACAGCTGGTTCCGGAACTTTCAAGATTTTCGAAGCGGCGTGGAGAGAAGCTGGAGGCAGAGGTATTCATAGGGCTTAGCGGAATGAAGACTGCCTATGAAAAGGTGGCAGCCGGCTGCGAGAATGGCTGCGAATATGTATATATCTACGGGCCCGAGAAGGGGTTTATGGAAAGGGTCGACACGTTTTTCCTTGACCTTGACAAAAAAGTCTATACGAAAAGCGGCATGAAGATGAAAGGCATCTTGTCCAGGGAATATTTTTCGAACTCCCGTTACATCCGCAAATCGAAGAAGATAAGTAGGGGGGAGGAGGAAGTGAGATACGTGGATTTCCCCGTCCCGGGCAACATAGACGTGCACGGGGACAAGGTGCTGATAGCCTCCTGGGCAGGCCCGGTCATCGCCGTTCTCATACACTCCAATGACATGGCTGACAGCTTCAGGAAATACTTCGATTCTGTCTGGAAAAAAGCCAGGAAATGACAGGCAGTCCTACCTTCTGCCCGAGCTGGCCGCAAATATCCAGCACAGGCCTGCCAGCAGGAAAAACACAAGCGCCGCGACCATCGCCATGTAGTATGACATCTGCGTCACGCCCACGGTCATCTCGAGGTTGCTCATTATCCATGACCCGGCGAGCATGAGCAGCCCACCCATAAACCATACAAGAACGTGCTTTATGGCCATGTGTTAAGATTGACAGTAAATTTTAAAAACCGATTCTATTTCATGATACTGCCGGAAGAATCAGAAATGGCTATATCTTGTCCAGATTCTTCTTGAATTCCTGGGCCTTTTCCCTCAGTATCTCCGCCGCATTGTCCACTATGTACTCAGGCTCCAGGCCTGATACGGACTCGACCCTGAAAATAATCCTGCTGTCGTCCCATTTGAGCTCGACTCCCTTTACGGACTCCATGCAGCTCCTGCATATGTCGCACTTCGCGGGATCCGTGAGCACAAGCTTCTCCCTCTTTATGCCAAGGACACCCTTTGGGCAGGACTTAACGGCCCTGTTCATATCGGCCTTTGTCCCGTGGAAGTTTATTAACGGATAATACTGGAAGCTGGCATTTGCCGCATGGTGCTTGGCGTGTTCGGTTCCTGTCCCGAGCTTCGCTATGGCCTCCAGCTTAAGGCTCTCGCCTTCCAGAAGCTGCACCACTATCATCCCCGGGTCCGCAGCCTTTACCGCCCTGTCGCTCGACTTCATGTCACCGGCTGTCACCAGGCCTGGTCCTTTCTTGTCTATTACCAGCACGACCTGGCAGAGCGGGCACCCCTTTCCGCTGCACTTGCAGTCCTCGATCCTGTTGTATTTCTTCGGGTCGAACCTGAGGGGCATCATGCCCAGCCTGTGTGAAATAACCTCGTCGAAGAGCGCCGAGTTGTTCTCGTAGACGTCTATCCACTCGATGGCCATGGTGGGAATCTCGGATATCATGACCCTCCTGAGGCTGTTCGCAAAAGCCATATCTGTCTCCTCTATTAGGAAAGTAAGCTTGCTCCCCTTCTTCTCAAGAATTTCGACTTTCAGACAAATCACCGAGCAATACAATAAATTTAATAACAGATATATAAAGATAAAGCCGTACCTTTAATAATTTGATGTTTGCGGGGGTACCCGAGTCAGGCTTTTACAGTAGCTAACGCTTACGCCAAAAGTGTAGATGCCTGAGGGAATGGTCAAAGGGGTACGGCTAAGGACCGTATGGCTTAGTGCCTTCCTGGGTTCGAAGCTTTTTGCGCATGCAAGCGCACAAAAACCTCCAGGAAAAATATGCTGAAGCAGAAAGCGAAAGTCCCAGCCCCCGCATAACCACCTTTCTTACGAGAGTCTTCCGACTTCCGCAGGAAAGTCGGTTGGCCGAAAGAACCGGCTTTTCGTGTTTTTGCTTAAGGCTCTCCCACCGGATTCGGTCAAGCTTAAATTATTTCCCGAAAAATTCTAGTAAGATAGCATGTTTCTGACTGAAGAAGATGCTGCGATGCTGGACGGCTCTATAGGAGTACTTGCAAGGATGACAGAGCAGCTGAGAGACCTTCCGGTATCTGAGGCCAGGAGGAATCTCAGCCAGCTTTCTAAGAAGGACCAGGCAAAGTACAGAAGAAAGGACATGAAGGACACCCAGTATTTTGACGTTGTGGCTGAAAACGCATTATCGGTTGGCAACGGCGGTTTCGGTCACATGGCACTTTTCCAGCAGATATTCGCCAGGCAGGGCGTCATCATCACGGAGGAGTGCGGCAGGGTCCCGCGGGATTACCGCATAGAGCATGACACTCCGGTAATCGTAAGCGACCCGGTAGACGGCTCCGCATACCTTGACAGGGCCATAGGGAGGTACGCACGGCCTGATGATGGTGCGGAAAAAATAGGCCATATCTTTGACAGGGAGCTCCAGGAAGCGGGCCCGTCTGCTGCGAGAAGGCACGCATGCAACTCATCCGTTACTTTCCTGAGGGACAACCACATAAAATACACGGTTGTCGTGAACCTGTTCACAGGCGATGTTTACGTCGCATCGCCTGATGGGGTATACATGGGAGACATAGGCAAGGCAACGAAGGCTTCCGAAGTGACGATCCCGGTCAATTTCTTCCCGAATGAAGGCATGAATATGCTCACGTATTCCAGGATGGGTGGAAAGTACGAGCAGAACAGGATGGGCACCCATCTCAGATTTTTCCCCATAGACGAGGCAGCCTATGCAGAAATAGGTCCCATAGGCCCGCTGAGGTTCGCGAATCTGGTCATGTATGAAGGAGAGACGGCGCCCAGCGTGCACGTGGTGGCCCACAACGGGGAAAAGATACAGGAGATGCTGCCCAACATAGCTGTCGCGCTTTACTCAAAGGGCAGGCTGCACGCATACAAGCTTTTCTGCGACCCGCCCAATATCGAGCACAGGGCAGGATTCGAGATGACGCCGGTGCTTGCCAACAGCCTTTACGGCAACGGCCTGATTGCCAATACCGGCATAAAGTCCACGTTCCTCAACAACTACGATTACCCCAGCCAGTTCAGGGACACGACAGCGATATTCTCCACGGAGAACGATGCAGCCCTGACTATGTTTACGGGTATGAAGCAAAGGCAATACGCCGTGAGAATAGTTTAGCTGTTTTTCGCCGCCGTCCGCATATATTGCGAACCTATTTAACAGCACTGCCACAATTAGATTTATGGACTGGTATCTGATATCGGTTTTGATTTTCGTGGCTGTTCTTGCAGTGCTGGTGTACAAGGACAGGCGCAACTACAAAAGGGAGTCCATACTTCTGCTCAGGAGGACCAAAAGGGGCAGGGAAATGATCATAAAGATCGGGACCAGGTTTCCGCGCGGGTGGAGGCTCCTCGGATACGTTTCCGTCGGGACGGGGCTCATAGTCTCAGTGCTCGGGCTCAAGCTGCTGGTAGACAACCTTATAACTGCGATTTCCACAAAGGCCGGCGCGCCCAGCCTCGCGCTGCTGCTTCCTTCCCCGACCGCCCAGCCTATTTTCGGCTACGGATTCCTCGCCGTGCCATTCTGGTACTGGATTATCTGCATAGGGATGCTAGTTCTGGTCCACGAGGGCATGCACGGCATTTATGCGGCCAGGGAAAAGGTCAAGATAAAGTCGATGGGCGTCGGGCTGCTGGCGGTGATACCGCTGGCGTTCGTCGAGCCTGACGAGAAGCGGCTGGCCAAAAAGGGCATGTGGCCGCAGCTGAGGGTTTTCGCCGCGGGCTCGTTCGGCAACTTCCTGCTTGCGGGCGTGACCATGATAATCATAATCCTTTTGTCCATCACAATCTTCACTGCGGGCGGCGTGGCCTTCGGGATGATGGGCCAGCTGCCCTACCCGGCAGCCCAGATAGAGCTTTCCGGCATCGAGAGATTGGGCAACTACTCCATCCTTGACACGGCGAGCATACCCGCTACCCTGAACCAGTTCAGCGAAAACGACACGGTTGAAATATTTACCAGGAACGGAACATTCTACCTGAAGCAGTCGCTCTTCGCAGAGCAGCTGAATACGAGCCAGTCCATAATAGTCTTCGGTGACTATCCGGCTGCCAGGGCAGGAATAGAAGGCGCCATAGTGAAGATAGACGGCTATGAAATAAAGGACAGCCTTGACCTTTCGCTCGCGCTGGAAAGGGCGGGCCCGAACAGGACAATCGAGGTCACGACAGCCGACGGGGCGGGTGGTGAAAAGACCTATGTCCTGACGACCATGGACAAGCCTGACCCTCCAGCTTACGTCCCGGACGCGTGGATATATGTCACGGCTCCGGTCGAGCACCTGATACCCGGGACCATCGACTTCTCACAGCAGATTGGTGAATCCTGGTCAGCGTTCGTTGGCCAGAGGGTCGGCGTAACATGGGACTATGCCAACCAGAAAATCCAGATGTGGCAGTGGGTATCGGAAAACTACCCGCTTATGAGCAGCAGGGCAGAATCAGAGGTTGCCTACTGGCAGGGCCAGCTGGCGGACCACCCCAGGCCCGGGTTCATAGGCATAACAGGCGTGATTACTAACTTCGAGCTCAGGCCGGACCTCGAGCCGGTCAGGGGCGGGATAGACTTCATACAGGGCCTGCTTTTCTTCCTTTTCCTGATAAACCTGGGCGTGGGCATAATCAACCTGCTGCCGCTTAAGCCGCTGGACGGCGGCAGGATGTGGGACGCCATACTCCAGGAGTACGTCCCGAAGCAGGCCGGTGTCATAATCAGGGCGGTCGGCGCGCTGACGCTTCTGCTGCTGCTTGCCAACTTCATACCCTTCGGCGCTTTCATGTAGAAGAATATTCTGACGCCTGCTGCGGAGAAAATAAAAATAAATCGCTGGTTCAAACAGGTTTTTAAAGGATTTTACATGTCCTTTATGTGCTTTGCGACAAATTCTCTTATCTGCTTGTCATCCGGTATTGCTATGTTTCTCTTGAACCTCTTGGTTCCGTCCGGGAGATAAAAGCCTCTCGAAAGAGAGATGAACTCGTTATCCCCTTCCTCTGTCGTTGCTTTCTTTCTGGCAATTTCCAGGAAGTTGTTCTTTCCGAACTTGACTTCCTGCGCCTTTATCGTTTTGAATTCTACCATTTCAAGACCTCCGTTGTAATTGTATTTGGAGTTAGAATATCCTGATATATAAAGTTAACTGTTTAACTTGTGGGACAAACGGGACACTCCCACCGGAAGCAACCGACTACTTCCCGCTCACCTTCATGAACTGGGCCAGCATGGACATCAGCTGGACCTCGGGAGTCCCGCCCTGGTTGAGCCTGAACTCATACTCGCCCATCTTCTCGACCAGCTCCAGCCGCTTCCTGTCGTCCATTTCCAGTCTGAATATCTGGGAATGTATGGCCCTGAGAACGTCGTCGCCGGCCAGCCCCTGGCCTATGAGCATGTCCAGGAGCTTCTTTCTGGTTCCCGGGAAGTCGCCGTTCAGTGCCAGCTTCAGCAGGTCCGCGGCGTCAGCGGGCTTCACTTGGGACGCGACCTCATATACAGCCTCGCCTGTTATCTTCGGGAGCGTCGAGCAGGCCTGGAGTATGTTCACGGCCTGCCTCATGTCGCCCTCGCATATCTCGTAGATGGCGTCGTATGCGTCATCTTTCAGGCTCAGCTTCTCTTCCTTCGCAATCCCCTTCAGGTATTCATGCACGTCGCTTTTGTCGATGCGCCTGAAGCGGAAAACAGAGCAGCGTGACTGTATCGGCTCTATTATCCTGCTGGAGTAGTTGCAGCTCAGTATGAACCTGCACACGTCAGAGAACCTCTCCATCGTACGTCTCAGGGCTTGCTGCGCCTCGGGCGTCAGCGAGTCCGATTCGTCCAGAAAAACAATCTTGAATTCCGCGCCGATGGGCTTCATGCGCGCGAAGTCCTTTATCCTTCCCCTGACCACATCTATGCCGCGCTGGTCCGAGGCGTTGGTCTCCTGGAAGTTCTCCTTCCAGTGCTCCCCGTAGAGCTCCCTTGCCAGGCAGAGCGCTGTCGTGGTCTTGCCGACCCCGGCTGAGCCTGCGAAAAGCATGTTTGGCACGCTGCCCTGCTTTGCCCAGGCCTTGAGCCTGTCCACCACGTGCTTCTGGTTCACGATTTCCGACAGCTTCTGCGGCCTGTACTTCTCGGTCCACACCTGGCTGGACATATCAAGAAGATTGCGGGGCGGATTTAAAAATAGCCTCAGATCTTCCTGCGGGCTATCAGCTTGAACCTTATCCTGTTCCTTAGCCACCTGAAAAATCCGCGGATTTCAGCCTTCCAGTATATTCTGGTTATTTTTGTTGGAGCCAGCATCACGTGCCTTATTCTCCTCATCGGGTTTACAGCGACCACGAGCCAGAATATCTGACTGACGGACTCCCCATCCTCCTTCACCCTCGCCTCTTTGAGGAGCGGAAGGACGGCCAGCGACGACAGCCGCAGCAAAAACGATATGAGGAATATGAGCTGCAGCCCCGACATCCAGAGCAGCGTTGTGCTCTCGAGGCTGTCCGCCAGCAGGCCGCCCACCAGGGCGCCCGCGACGAGACCGATGCCTGTCAGGAACGCGTAGTTGGCGGAGAACTCGGCGCGCTTGTCAGCTGGCGATGCCGCAAGCATGAAGTTGAACGTGGCCACGCCGAAACCAGACCAGGCGAAGCCCGTGAGTATCTCCGCTATGATTATTTCATAGGGGTTCGTTATGAACATCCAGTAAAATGGCACGAAGCAGATCAGCAGACCCGTTATTACAGTCACCTTCCTGTCGCCAATCCTGTCGCAGAGTTCGCCCCAGTAGCCCTGCGAGATTATGATTACGGCGGTCTCTATGACTATGAAGGCGGTGTACCAGCCGTATCCCAGGTTCAGGTTGTGCAGCATGTAAACAGCGAAAAAGGGCGAGGCCACGTAGACCGCGAAGTTCATGGCGGTCATGAAAAGTGTGAAATAGGTGAAATTCCTGTTGAGCTTTATTGAGTTCAGCATGCCACTGAAATTAAGGCTTATTGCATGGCTGTAGTGATAGTCAGACCTGAAGCGCGGCTCGAATATCTTCGCAAAGAAGAATATGGACATTATGCCCAGCGCGAATGCCAGGGCGAATATTACAGAGAAACCTGCCCATATTAGCATCTGGCCGCACACAATCGTCGCCATCAGGCCGGCTAGGTTCATGTAGATGTTGCGCTGCCCGAAGAACTTCCCCCACCTGCCTTTCGGTACAATTTCGCCCATCAGCGATGACCAGGCAGGTCCGCGCAGCCCGCCAAAGAAGCTGGCAAGCATGAGCAGGATAATCAGTATGAGCACCTGATTGCCGGTAACTATGAAAGGAAGGATGATTATTGGCACCCAGAAAATCTTCTGAAGCACGTTTGACAGGAACCATACACTCTTCCTCCCGCCGACCCATCCGGGAAGCTTAGCGCCCGGCAGCTGGGCCACTGTGGATGCCAGGTTCTGCAGCGACGTCAGCAGGCCTATCTCAGCGTTGGTGGCATTCAGCGCCAGCGCGTAGGGTGTCGTGTAGGAGTTCCTGATGCTCAGGTCCGCGTTGCCGAGGGCGCCCTCTATTTTGGAATATTTGCAGCTCCGGTTGACCACTTCGTCATCGCTCAGCTGCACCGCCCTTACCTTGTCATCACCAGCGCCCCGGCCGCCATTCTCTGCCGGCTTCTTTCCTGTTTCCTGCTCCCCCGCCATAAAAATACTATTGTGGGCGCCCGTTTAAAATCTAACAAATTTCACGTAAAAGCGGACGCATGATGAACACTGTGCCCATTCGCTTATTAAATTTTTTACCAATTCTTATTCTATGCGCTACCTGAAGCAACATTTCGCGCGATATTTCGCAAATCTGTGGGACAACATAACTGATGCTGAAAAAACCAGGGATGCCGCAAGAGTACATTTCAAAAATCCTTCTTATGGTGAAAATTCCCCGTACAAAGGCGCAGTCCTTCGTTTTCATGACGGGAAAAGCCTCGAGATGGCCTTTAATCCTAATGACTGGGAGATGTTCAATGAAGGTGATACTGTCACATACAGGACCACAACGCGCAGGATGCCGTTTTCAGGCCGCAAACGGGAAAGCCGTGTGATAGAAACATACATGGGAGACAGGCTCGTTGTGCACGAAAGCAGGGAATACACGCCAAACCGGCATTGACTCGCTTTTAAATTTTGGCTGCAATTTAATGGTAAAGGGCGATGGGCGTGTTCGGCACAACAACTGAGGAGTACAGGGGAAGGGTCAGCATGGTCGGATGCATGACTTTACCCGGCAGCGTTACTTTAGGTGACGCTTTGACATTTCCCTATACCCGTCGACTGCCGGCCGAAAGAAAAGCCGTAATTTATGATATCATCCCTGAGGGCGATGGGGAAACCAGAAGCGTGTCCGTTCATGCAGAATTTGAAGGTGATATACCGCAAGGAAGCACCGTGACCCTAGTGGAAGCCTCCAGTAGGTTTCTGGGGTATATCATGACTGAAAGATACCTTCTGGTCGGCGAAAATAGGATAGGCGTAATTGACTCATGGCTCCAGCAAGGGCGTGACCTTTGCATCTAAAACATAAAAAACAGGCCGGACACTTATTATTATGCCAAAAAAATGCATTCCGGCCTTTGCGGTTTTCATAATTCTTGCGTTTGCCTGCCAGGCCTCGGCGCAGCCCATATCAGACCCGGAGAATGTCAGCTACATGAGCGTGGACGTGACCCAGTCAGGCAGCATAAATCTGAAATCCCTTTCTGCCCTGTCCATGGCTGAGCAGCTCAGGGTGATTATGTACGTGCCCCAGAACGACTCCAGGCAGATGTCTGCCGTAAGAAGGGTGATAGGCCCGGACAGCTACAGGTTCTCGGACGACGGCTACGGAAACCGCCAGATAATACTGGAATGGAAGAACCCGCCGCTTGACAAAGAAATAGACTATCTTGTCGAAAGCCGCGTGGTGATAGACTCGGAGCCCGTCACGGAGAGCAGGATGTTCCCCCTTACAGACGCCATTGCGCCTTCAGAGGATATCATTGAGCGGGCATATGAGCTGGGCTCCGGGGGAAAGAGCGCAGAGAACATGCTCTCCATCGCCTCCTGGGTGAACTCATACGTCGACTATGACAGTGCCTACGAGTCGCATGTGCTGCCTGCCGAATGGGTGTATAGTAACAGGAGAGGCACGTGCGACGAGTTCTCTGTCCTGCTGCTGTCCACTCTGAGGGTCCTTGACTACAGGTCATGGTACGTGGCAG
>Ga0315291_10002438_pt1 | contig 24400 bp, 21 predicted proteins | sample YL17G12_20_MG_FD_203070 | JGI IMG/M metagenome (GOLD analysis project Ga0315291, IMG submission 203070) | Sediment microbial communities from Yellowstone Lake, YNP, Wyoming, USA - YL17G12_20 | ecosystem: Environmental > Aquatic > Freshwater > Lake > Sediment | place: USA: Wyoming | collected... | reverse complement strand
TGTAGACGCATTTCACGTCGTCGTCGTCAATGAGGTAATCAATGGATTGGGGGCCGACGATGCTTTGACCTTGAGTGAAAGGCATGCTGAAATCCAGCTCAGCAATAACGCATTTGGCATGATCGATGGCCGTGTGCAGGACTTCGACGGACAATCCCAGACTGAATTCCTTCGTGATTTCATGGGGACGGACTTTGAAGACGGCAAGGTCCGGCTCATACTCCCGGTCTTTACCGATCAGACTGTCAAGATTGGCCAGCGTACACGGCAAATAAAAAGCCCGTCCTTCGTTGGCGGCCTTTCGCACGTCGCCCGTGGAAAAAATGGAATAGGTCATGATGCGATCCTGGAGTCCTTTTTCCACGTAAGGCACGGGCCCCTGGAGCAGGAGATGAACCATCCTGATAAAAGGCAGTGTGGGGCTGCCGGCTTTGACGGCGGCCGTCAGGAATTCCAGCGAAGCCGTCGGCGTCGCGGCATTAGAGCCGACATAACATGTGATCGTGTCCTTATGCCTGAATTCCTTGGAGATGACGTCCGCCAACTGATCGAGTTTTATGACCGTGGGTTGATAAGTCATGCGGTTCCTCCTGAGATGATGACATGGAATGAATTCATATGATGACAATTAGAAAATACAGAACTTTGGCGCAACACGCAAGCCCATTAATTTTCTTCGGTTCTTTTCCATATCCACCCGCACGGGATGGAAGAGAACCTTGTGCCTCATCCATCGCCTCGACCGGGCGCCAAAGATGTGCTAAACTACCGCGAGAGAAAGCGAGGAAAGAATTCAGGTGATGACCTTCGGCCGATTTAAGATTTCTGTTTATAACCACGGCTTTTTCCGGCTGGACGGGGGGGCGATGTTCGGGACGGTCCCGAAAAACATCTGGTCGCGCCGGATTCCCGCGGATCCTGAAAACTGCATCCGGCTCGCCACCCGGTCGCTGCTCATTGATGCCGGCGAGAGAATCTTCATGGCCGATATCGGCAACGGCGACAAATGGCCGGATAGACTCCGCCGGATATACGCCTTTCAGAATTTCTCTTATCAGGAAACGGGCTTCAATTTCGACGCCATAACGGACATTGTTTTGACACACCTTCATTTTGATCATGCGGGCGGGATTTCCCGATATCAACCGGGAAGCAAAACGGACCTTGAGCTCTGTTATCCCCGGGCCCGCGTATATCTCCAAGCCGATAATTATGAAAACGCCAAAAATCCCAATCCGCGCGAGCGCGCCAGTTACCTCAAGGAGAATGTTTTTATTCTCGAACGGGCAAAACTCGTATTGACGCACGGATCACAGGAGATTTATCCCGGCGTTTGGGTGCATCAAGTCAACGGTCATACCCGAGGTCAGCAATGGCTTGAAGTTAAAAACGGCGCCGAGTCCGTTGTCTTTCCCGCCGATCTTGTCCCAACCTCTCATCATCTCCCGCTCCCGTATTCGATGGGTTACGATATCTCGGCCGGGACGCTGCTCGAGGAGAAAGAGGATTTTCTGAACCGGGCGGTCGCCCATCATTGGATCGTGGTCTTCGAACACGATCCGGACGTCCCCGCGGCCCGCGTGAAAATGGATGAAAAGGGTCATTACGTCCTGCAAGACGTCGTTGCGCTTTGAGGGCTTCATAGCTTCTGTTTCATGAAAAAGGCCGCGTTGGCCTTAACGAGAGGAGAGTCGTCGCCGATTGAAAACAAGTCGAACGGCTGGGAGTCAAAGAGATAAGCGTCTGAAAACCTCGGGCTATGAGATTGAAGCCTCAACGCGAACAGGATCCCGTTTGCATCTTTCCCAAGATCTGCTCGCCCCGTCGGAAATCAAATCCCTTCTCACGACGGAATGGATGGGGAGGACGATTCACCATTTTCAGACGATTGATTCGACGAATTCGAAGGCCTATCAGTTAGCCCTCCATGGCGCCGAGGAAGGGGAGGTGGTGGTCGCAGAATCACAAGAAAAGGGAAGAGGGAGGTTGGGAAGGCCCTGGTACTCCCCGCCTTCTTTAAACCTCTATCTCTCCGTCATTCTCCGCCCGAAGATCCCTCCCCATCAGGCCTCTCTCCTCACCCTGATGGCGGCGGTCGCGACGGCAGATGCCGTTCAGGAGATTTCCGGTCTCCTTCCTTTGATCAAATGGCCCAATGATATTCTCCTGAGAGGTCGAAAGGTGGCCGGGCTTCTCAATGAGATTCATTCCGGGATGGACCGAGTCCATTTTGTGATCTTAGGCATCGGCGTCAACCTCAATATGGACGGGAAGTTGTTTTCTAAAGAGATTCGGAAAGTCGCGACCTCCTTAAAGAAGGAGATGGGAAGGGCCGTTTCGCGAAAAGCTTTCCTTCAGGCTCTGTTGCAAAAACTGGAAGCTTGGTATGAAATATTTTTGAAAGAGGGCGCCCTCCCTGTTCTGAAGGCGTGGAGAGACCGGGCCCAAATTAAAGGGAGGCCGGTCAGAGTGACTTCTTCCGGAGAGACATTGACCGGCATTGCGGTCGATATCGACTCGGACGGGAATCTGATTTTAAAGACGGAGGACGGACAACAAAAAAGAATCGTGACCGGGGATGTCGAATATGACCCAAAGTAGAATTGCTCTTCATCGCCCAGCTCTCCTTCTCTTCGGGATAATAAAGAGTCTAGGCGATGCTAAATCAGTTTGCGATGTGCTTACGGAAACCCGGTAATGTCCGGATTTTTTCTTGACGGCAGATCCCTTCCTGATACAATGAGTTGTCCGGAAGAAGATTCGAAGAGGCGAACATGACCGGTTCCATTGGAAAGAAGCGCATGCTCTTCCCGGCCGCGCTTTTTTGGGGCGGGCTGTGGGGCCTGGCCGAGGCCACGGCCGGTCATCTCCTCCACCTCATGCGCGTTCCGGGACTGGCCGGGTTCATCATGTTTCCCTTCGGGCTCCTCCTGATGTCTCGGGCCTTCAGGCAAAGCGGGAAGGCGGGCACGATCTTCCTGACCGCCGCGGTCGCGGCCGGCCTGAAGCTCTTCGACCTCCTTCTCCCCGGTGCGGACCCCATGGCAGCTTTCCGCCCCGCTTTGGCGATCCTCTGCGAGGGTCTGGCCGTCACGGCCCTCTACGCGTTCGCCCGCACGCTCCTCGTGACACGGGACCCGGCCCGGCCGGAAGGATGGCCCCTGCCCTTCGGCTCCAGAGATTGATGGATGGGCCTGCCTGATCCCGGCCGGGACGTGAAAGAACGGATGGTCCGGTCCGGCTGCCCCTCCCACAATTGCGGCGGCCGGTGCCTGCTCCGTGTCTACGTGAAAGACGGAGCCATCACCCGCATCGAAGGCGATGACCGGCCCGGTGACACTCTCGAGGACCCTCAGCTCAGGGCCTGCGTCCGCGGCCGGGGCTATCGCCACCGCCAGTATCACCCCGACCGTCTCAAGTTCCCGATGAAACGCGTGGGGAAGAGGGGAGAGGGGAAGTTCGCGCGCATCTCCTGGAACGAGGCCGTGGAAAGGGTCGCCGGGGAAATGTCCCGGGTCAAGGGAAAGTACGGCAACTCCGCGATGTTCGTTCCCTACGGCACGGGCGGCTACAGCCAGATCACGGGCCGCCAGACCGCCCAGCGGCTGATGAACCTGTTCGGCGGCTGCCTTGGCTTCTACAACAGCTACTCGTGGGCTGCGATCTCGGCCGCGACGCCGACCGTCTATGGGACGTCCGTCACCGGGAACCAGCGCCAGGACTGGCTCAACTCGAAGTACATCCTGATGTGGAGCTGGAACCCGGCCGAAGCCCGCGACGGGACGAACAGCGAATACTTCATCCGGATGGCCCGGGAGCGCGGCGCCCGCACGGTCTGTGTTGACCCGAGGATGTCGCCGAGCGCGGTTTCCCTGGCCGACGAATGGGTGCCCATCCGCCCCGGCACCGACGCGGCCATGATGTCGGCCATGGTTCATGTCATGGTCACGGAGGACCTCTACGACCGGGAGTTCGTCCGGACCCACTGCGTCGGTTTCGACGAAACGCAGATGCCCCCCGGCTGTGAAGGCGAGGAGAGCTACCGGGACTACATTTTGGGGACGCGGGACGGCGCGCCCAAGACGCCGGAGTGGGCCGAACGGATCACGGGCGTTTCCCGGACGACGATCGCCCGAATCGCACGGGAATACTCCTTGACAAAGCCCGCGGTCCTTTACCAGGGCTACGGGATGCAGCGCCGGGCCTACGGCGAGCAAGTCGTCCGGGCCGGCTGCGTCCTGGCCGCGATCACCGGGAATGTCGGGGTTCCGGGAGGCTGGGCGGGCGGGATCGCCCTCCAGGCGCCGGACGGCGGGCCTTTATGGATCGTTTTCCCCACAGGATATAATCCCGTCAAAGCCTCGATCCCGAGCTTCCTCTGGTCCGAGGCCGTCCTGCGCGGCAAGGGGATGGGGCCCGAGGACGGCGTCGTCGGTGTCGACCGGCTCGATAATGACATCAAGCTCATCTACGCCGTCGCCTCCAATTGCCTCGTCAACCAGCACGCCAATATCAACCGGACGGCCGGGATCCTCCGGGATGAAGAACGCCTCGAGTTCCTTGTCGTTCAGGACAACTTCCTGACGCCGACCGGCCGCTTCGCGGACATCCTCCTTCCCGCCTGCACGCAGTTCGAGACCTGGGGGGTCGAGGACGGCTGGAAATACGGCGACGAGGTCCTCCTCATGCCGAAGATCGTCGAGCCGCCTTTCGAGACGAAGAGCGATTACGCCATCTGCGCGGAGATCGCCCGAAAGCTGGGGATCGGCGGGGCGTATACCAAGGGCCGGGACGAGCGCGGCTGGGTGGAATGGGCCCTCGAACGTTACAGGAAGACGCGGTTCCCGGGGCTGCCGTCGCTCGACGAGTTCGAGCGGTCCAATGCCGGCGTCTATTCCGTCCCGGTGACGAAGCCGGCCGTGGCCTTTGAGGATTTTCGGAGGGACCCCGGGAATCATCCGCTGCCGACACCTTCGGGCAAGATCGAGATCTTCTCCAAAAAGCTCTTCGACCTGAAAAAGCCGGCCACCATCCCGGCCGTGCCGAAGTATATCCAGGAGTGGGAGAGTCCGTTCGGGCCGGAGGCGGCGAAGTATCCCCTCCAGGCCGTCGGCCATCATGGCCTGGCCCGCGTCCATTCCACCTTCGATAACGTGGACTGGCTCAACGAAGCCTTCCCTCAGCGGCTTTTCATAAACCCCCTGGACGCCGGTCCGCGCAGCATCAAGGACGGGGATGAGGTCAGGGTCTTTAATGAGCGGGGGGCCACGGTCGTTCCTTGCCGGTTGACGCCGCGGATCATGCCGGGTGTCGTCACGCTCCCCCAGGGCGCCTGGTGGACCCCTGATGAAAAGGGAACCGATCGGCGCGGCTCCATCAACGTCCTGACCTCCGAACGCTGGACGCCGTTCGCCTTCGGCAACGCCCAGCACACCATCATGGTCCAGGTGGAAAAAGCCAAAGGACGATGAACGCAGTAAGCCGGTTCGCCTTCTTTTTCGATTCGAGTTCCTGCTCGGGGTGCAAGGCCTGCCAGATGGCCTGCAAGGATAAGAACGACCTCGGTCCGGGCGTCCTGTGGCGGAAGGTCTATGAGATCACCGGCGGCGGCTGGCGCAGGGAAGGCGGGGTCTGGATACCGGACGTTTATGCCTACAACATCTCGCTGGCCTGTAACCATTGTGAGGACCCCGCCTGCCGGCGATCTTGTCCGACCAAGGCCATCGTGAAGGGCCCGGACGGCATCGTCGTCCTGAACAGCCGCGCCTGCATCGGCTGCCGCTATTGCGAGTGGTCGTGCCCCTACGGCGCCCCCCGCTACGACGGCAAAATGGGGGTCATGGGCAAGTGCGATTTCTGCTTTGACCTCGTCGAAAAAGGGGAAAAACCGGCCTGTGTCGTGGCCTGCCCGATGAGGGCCCTGGATTTCGGGGGGCTCGAGGCGCTCAAAGAAAAATACGGTGGGACGGACGCGATCTTCCCTCTGCCGAAAACTTCGTGGACAGGGCCGTCACTCCTCATGAAACAGCACAGGAGCGCCGGCCTGGCCGGAAAGGGGACGGCCGGAGTGGCCAACGACGAGGAGACTTGAGATGGCGAAAAAAGAGTGGCCGCTCATTGCTTTCACGCTTCTTTCCCAGACGGCCGTGGGATTCTTTCTTCTGTTCACCGTCCCATTGGCCCTGTCCGGAACCGGAACGGGCGCGGCCGACGTTCGGCTGCTCCGCCTGAGGTCCCTTTTCATCGTCCTTATTCTCCTCGCGGCCGCGGCCGCTCTCTCCTTCTTTCACCTGGGGAATCCCTTGGGTGCCTATCGGGCCCTGAACAACGTCCGGACCTCCCGGCTGAGCCGGGAGATCTTCTTCGAGCTTCTCTTGATTTTTCTTATCGCCGTCGTTGCCTGGTTCGAATGGCGGAGATCCGGGAGCCAGGACCTTCGGCTCGGGCTTTATCTTTTGGCCGCCCTGGCGGGCGTTGGGCTCATCTGGAGCATGGCGGGAATCTACAGGCTCGAAGCTGTCCCCGTCTGGAACAACGCCATGACGCCCTTTTCTTTCTTTATGACGGCCTTCGTTCTGGGCGCCTTGGGCTCGGCCGCGGCCCCGGCCTTCAAGCTGTTGAGGGAAGGGGAGGGGGCCCCCCCCTTCGCGGGCCGGTTGCCGTGGAACGCGGCCGCCCTGGCCCTTCTGGCCTTGAATTTTGCCTGGGTCGTCCTTTTCGATCCGCATTTCGGGATCCGGCGGCTTGGGCGGCGGGGGTTCGGCTCAAAACTCTCCCGGGTTTTCGTCCTGCTCTACGGCCTCAGACTGGCCTTCCTTCTTACCGCCGCCGTTGCGGTCGTTCCGTCCATTCTGGCGGAATCTCCGCTGATGCCGAGTTCCCCGGTCCAGCATCTCATGATCTGGGCGTTCGTCGCGGCCCTGATTTCGGAAACTCTGGGACGGATTCTCTTTTACGCGCTCTTTGAAAAGGACGGGCTTTAGGGGTTCGAATCCGTTCGGGCCCCCTCCGGAGTTCCCGCAGGTATTGCTTATAGTCTTCGGGTGTATTGAGGTTCCGAAGCCAGCCGGAGTCTTTCAGCCTGACCTTGCGCGTCCGGCATCGGTCGAAGAGGGTCAGGATGGAGAAGTCACCTTCTTGGACCAAAGTTTCGATCTCCGGGATTACCGATCGCCCGTAAACGGCGAAGAGCGGCTCGAAAAGCCCCCCGGACGAAACGGGGACCACGATGTCGAAGCCTTGAGCTTTCGTAATGAGTCCGGCCAGGAAGCCGGCATCGATGTCGGGGATGTCGCAGGCCAGAACGGCGCAAACCTCATTCTTCGCGGCTTTCAGCCCGGCCAGGATTCCGGCCAGCGGGCCCTGGCCGGGCGCCGCGTCCTCGACGGCCCGGCAGCCGGGCGCGTCCACGGCCTGTCCCCTCGAAATGGAGATGAGGACCTCGTCGAACATCCCTTCGACCTGGCGGAGGACCCTCCCGATGAGCGTCCCCCCCGGGATAGGCAAGTTTGCCTTGTCGGCCCTCATCCTCCGACCTTTCCCGCCGGCGAGGATAATGAGGCTCGCGCCTTTTCGTCCGCGGCCAGGCTTCTTACCCATAATGAAATATCATAAACAAATCCGTTAATTTACGAAAGTCAATGGCCGTTCAATATAAAATGGTTCTCTTGCGTTTTGTGCGGGTCGTTATGCAGAAGACAGGTCCGAGGCCGCGAATTTCCTGCGATCGCGCCGCTCATGCTATAATGCCGGTCATGGATGAGTTGATCGGCACGGATGTTCTTTACCGGCTGTGGGCCGCCCCATCGGCCAAAGCGGTTTTTTTATTGGTCCACGGGCTCGGCGCCCACTCCGCGCGCTGGGATTTCCTGGCCTCATTTCTGGCCGGGAACGGCTACGCTTCCTACGGCATCGAGCTCAAGGGATTCGGCCGGACGCCGGAACGGCCCCGCGGGCATATCGGGTCCTACCGCGTCTGGGACCGGGATATTCTGGCCTTGAGAGAAACGGCGGCGCGGGAAAACCCCGGCCGGAAAGTGTTTCTCCTCGGCGAGAGCCTGGGGGGGCTGGTGGTATTTAACCTGGCCGCCCGATATCCGGACCGGTTCGCCGGACAGGTCCTCATCTCTCCGGCCTTCAAGAACGGATTGAAGTTTCCCCTCTCCCTTTATCTGGCGCTGCCCATCCTGATGGTGATCCATCCTCAAAAGACCGTCTCCCTTCCATTCACCTCCGCGATGTGCACCCGGGATGCTGCTTATCAGGAGGTCATGGACCATAATCCTGATGAAGTGCGCGTCGCCAGCTTGAGCCTCCTCGCAAAAGCCCTCGGTGAGCAGATGACGGCTTCGCGGCGGGCGAAGAACCTCAGCGTCCCCTCGCTTTTTCTGATTGCAGGCATAGATTCCCTTGTCGACGAGCGGGCCGGCCGGAAGTTTTTCAAAAAGCTGATCCTCCAGGACAAGACGCTTATCGAGTATCCCGAAATGCATCACGCTTTGTCCATCGAGCTTGGCCATGAACGGGTCTACGAGGACATCCTGGCCTGGGTCGAAAAAAAGGTCTGAGATGAAACATGTCCTGGCCATCGACCAGGGGACGACGGGAAGCCGGGCGGTCCTCTACGACAAGCGCGGCCGGACGGTCGCCGCGGCTTACGAAGAATTTCCCCAATATTTTCCCGGGCCGGGCTGGGTCGAGCACGATCCCGAGGAGATCTGGCGGAGCGTCTATCGGCCGATCCAGCAGGTCTTGAACCGCGTTCCCGGCTCGTCGATCGAGGCGATCGGCATCGCCAATCAAAGAGAAACGACGGTCATCTGGGACCGGAAAACGGGGCGGCCGATCCATAACGCGATCGTCTGGCAATGCCGCCGGACCGCGGATCGCTGCCGCCGGCTCCAAGCCGAAAAAGGGACCGCCGCGCTCATCCGGAGAAGAACGGGCTTGCCGATCGATGCCTATTTTTCGGCGACAAAAGCCGAATGGATCCTGAAGCGCGCGGGCCGCGGACGAAACCTCCGGGGCGCCGGATTGTGTTTCGGAAATACAGACGCCTGGCTTCTTTGGAAATTGACCGGCGGAAAAAGACACGCCACCGACCCGACGAACGCTTCCCGGACCATGCTCTTCAATATCGATTCGTTGAGTTGGGACGATGAACTTTGCGGGCTTTTTAATGTCCCTAAGGCCATCCTTCCCGAAGTCCTTCCGTCTTCGGGGGAATTCGGACGGACGACGAGGCTCGGACGGTTGCCGGCGGGAATTCCGATCATGGGGATGGCCGGCGACCAGCAGGCCGCTCTCTTCGGCCAGGCCGGATTCGGGCCGGGGGCGATCAAGAACACCTACGGCACCGGCTGCTTTATCCTCATGAACACCGGCCGGAAGCGGATCGATTCGAAACACGGCCTGATCACGACACTGGCCTGCGGCCCGGAAGGGAAGTCCGCTTACGCCCTCGAGGGTTCCGTCTTCGTCGCCGGCGCGGCGATCCAGTGGCTCCGCGATCAGCTCGGCCTCATGAGGACGGCCGCCGAATCGGAAGCGATGGCCCTGTCGGTCGAGGACAATGCCGGGGTCTATTTCGTTCCTGCCTTCGTCGGACTCGGCGCGCCCTATTGGGACGCCGCGGCCCGGGGGACGATCGTCGGTTTGACCCGGGGGGCGGATAAGAACCATCTCGTCCGGGCGGCCTTGGAAGCCATGGCCTACTCCACCCGCGATGTCCTGGAGATCATGCGGAAGGATTCGGGATTGAAGATCAAGGAACTGCGGATCGACGGCGGAACGGCCGCCAACGAATTCCTCTGCCGGTTCCAGGCCGACATCCTCGGCATTCCGGTCCTCCGCCCCAAGACCATCGAGACGACGTCGCTCGGCGCGACGTATCTCGCCGGTCTGGCCGCGGGTTTTTGGAAGAACACCGCGGAGATCGGGCGATTCTGGACCATTGATAAAGAATTCGTGCCCGTCATGGCACACCGCCAAGCCGAAGCCCTTTATGGCGGATGGAAGGCCGCTGTCGTCCGTGCCCTCAATTAAATCGGCGGCTGTTTGACTTTGTTCGGGCGACGAAGGATAATTTTTCGGGACATGACAAAGAAAGCGGGTGGAAAACTGGGCTTTATGAGGACGATCTCCGATCTTTATCCCGGCCTGATCGAGAAGGCCAGGAAAACGATCGAGGCGTCCGAGAAAGAATACGAGCGGCAGACGTCGGGGCAGGCGGGGAGCTTCCTCTGGGAGCATACGCTTTACGTCGCGTCGCTCGCCTTCGAACTAGCCCTCGATGAAGGCCTTGATCCCATCCTGCCTTCCCTGGCGGCCCTCTTCCATGACGCCGGCAAGTTCGCAGGAGGCGTGTATCATAAAGGAAGGCGGCCCGAGGAGGAGGATTCGGCCGCACTTGCGGAGGTCGTTCTTGGTAAAACGGGAGTGCCCCGGGCCGCGATCGCGAAGGTTCGGAAGGCCATCCGGGCCCTATACGACGGAGCAACCCGCCGCGACTTCATCGCCGACCTCGTCCACGACGCCGATTTCCTGTCCAAGTTCGGCTATCTCGGTATCGCCAACTTCTTCATCAAGTCCACGTTGCGGGGAAGGAACCTAAATGGCGCCATCATGAATTCCCTGAGCAAGGAGCTGACCTACGCTTCAGCCCTGCCCTCAAATATGAGGACCGAGGTGGGGCGGCGGGCGGCGATCAAGAAAGCAAGGGACACACAGAGGTTCTTCCGGGCTCTCCTCCATGAACTCAAAGAAACTCTTGGGGTGGAGTATAGGCTCAGGAAAGCGCGTATCTTCCGTCCCGGAGACGACGAGAGGATGATTGAGGTCCGGCTCGTCATTCCCGCGACGTGTGCATCGTGCGGCGGAACGTGGAAGCGCGAACTCGACCTGGAAAAGGGCGTTAAATGCTTGACGATGAACGCCCTCCTCCGCTGTTCCGGCTGCGGCGACAGTTACACGATCTCTTTCTGCCTGCCTGAGGTCCCGCCGAAAGCCCGGTCCATCGGACGCGGCCCTGATCCCGATGGTTCCCATAAGTTCATGCGGTCCCGCTGCCGGGGGGCTCACCTTTAGGGAGGAGACATGAGGGCAATAAATCCCCCCCCCTTTCATCCTTATCGGTCATTGACCGACCGCTCCGCGAGATCTATCCTAAAGACTCCAAGGGGAGGTCGCTTCAATGAAAGAAATGAGACGGGACGTCAGGACCAGCGAGGGAAACCGGATCGTCATCGAAATGTCCGGCGAGGAAAGCCGGGAAGGCGGGGCCACCGTCAACGCCTTTACCAAGGACCTGTCCTTGGGAGGCGCGATGGTGGAGACGGACAAATCGTTCCTACCGGGGACGGAACTCAAAATGACCCTGTACCTTTCCCGATCATGGCAAGTGGTGAAAGTCCGCGGCCGGGTCAAATGGGTGAAGGAAATCGACCAGGGGCTGTATGAGATAGGCATCGAGTTCATTCATGAGATCCCCGGAGGCGTCATGTCGCTCATCAGCCATCTCTTCCGGAAACAGACGAAGATCCCCACGATCATCCTTAAATGAGGGGCTTCCGGAGCGAAAGGACCGCAGGACGGAACAGGGAGGGAAACATGACACAAGACGCAGACATTCTGGACCCGGCATTCGAAAAGCGCATCGAGGACGTTGTCGCGGAAAAGAAGAACGAGATTGAGAAAGTCCTTGTTGAAACTATCGACCAGGAAAAGGTGAAAGCACAACAACGGATTGCCGAGCTCGAACAGGAATTCCAAAAAGAAAAGGAAAACCTCAACCGGCATAAGGCCATGTTGGAGGCGGCGAAATCCGCCACCGAAGACATCCGGGGTCCGCTTCGGAAACATCTCGAACAAGCCCGGCACCTAAGGATCCAGCTCCGGCAGATGGCGGCCCAGATAGGGGAAGAATGCCGGAAGGCCGGCGAACTGACCCGGAAGATCCGGGAGCTTAGCCGGAACGCGGACGAAGAGACGACCCGCCTCCAGGCGAGGCTCGCGGACCGTTACGGGACGACCGCTCCGATCGCAGACTCCCTCGTGATGGGCAGCATTAACGCGGACTTGGAGCAGGAGGTGCGCCGGTTGAACGAGTTCGTGGAGCGGCTGTCCGCGGAAATTGGGGAGCCTGCCGGTGACGGAGAGGGCGCTATGGAGATCGGGATTGGGCGTGGAGACGATCTTCAGGTTCCAGAGAACTCAGGCCCGGGTGAAACCGCCGTTCCGCCGCCGGTTGCCCCGAAAGAGACCGCCGGCGGAACGGACTTGGACGCGATATCCGGGAAATTGGAAGCGTGCAGAAGGACGGAATCCGTTCCCAACGGGGGAGAGTTCCACTATTATCAGAAAGCCGCGGCCATCGTCCTGGATGGCGAATCTCTGCTGGCGCCGATGACCCGCTTGATCGAATCGGCCAAGAATCGTCACGCCCGTCTGGCCGAAACGAGATCCGCCAAAGAGCAGTTCTTCCTCAAGCGGGAGATTATCGATCAACAGGAGCTCCTGAGGAAGGTTGTTCTAAGGGCTGTCAAACTCTGCGAAAAGCAAAAGGGCCTTCTTCCCAACCACACGTCCGACATCATCGACGTCCAGACGCTCAAGGATATTCTCGAGAGGCTGAATATGGGCAACTGGAGCGACCCCTATGAAATGAAAACTTTCGAAGATAAGATCTCCGCTCTCAAGGCCTCATTATCCGCGAGGACATCGGATCGCTTGGTCTACCAGAAGTCTATCCTCGATCAGCTCAATTAATATTAAGCTCCTCCGCAAAGGACGGGACCGGACTTCAGGCGTCTTATTTTCGGCAAATCATGGACCTTAGGATAAGATTCTTGGGGCAAAAAATCGACTTTAAGGCTCCGGAATGCCCCTGAAAGCCGAACTAAACTAATAAATAACAATGAGATAGCTTGGGCTGCCCCTGCCTTTACCTCAAAATGCGAATCCTGCGGCGACAATTACACGATCTCTTTCTGCCTTCCGGAAATCCCGCCGAACGCCCCATCCTCCGGGCGCCTTTGAAATGGAACGCCATCGCGGTCGAGGTGACCAACTGAAATCGGACCCTTCTTCCGCGGCTCCGCTTCGCTGTGTTTATTACTCTTTTCCTTTCATGATCTCCAGGAACCGCCCGGCGCCGGCGGGAGCCTTTGTCAGGAGGCTCACGCCGATAACGACGACTCCCGAGAGGATGGTCGCCGGCACCCACTCGGACACGGCGGCTTTAAGCGCGGGGATGGAATACCAGATGATCTCCACGGCCGTCCCGATGAAGATCCCCGCCGCGACACCCCATTTGGTCAACCGTTTCCAATAGAGCGAGAGCAGGATGGCCGGGCCGAACGCGGCCCCGAGCCCGCCCCAGGCGAAGAGGACCATGTAGAAGACGAGCTTTTTCGCGTAGACGCCGATCGCAAATGCGATGAGGGCGATAAAGATCGTGGCCGTCCGGCTCCAGAAAACCAGCTGTCTCTGGGTCATCTCTTTTCCTTTGGCGAGGATCTTCTGGTAAATGTCCCGGATGAGGGCTGAAGAGGCCACGAGAAGCTGTGAGTCCGCTGTCGACATGATCGCGGCGAAGATGGCCGATATCGTCAGGCCGAAGATGAACGGATGGAGATGCCGCGCGCCCAATAAAGGATAGATGTTCTCCGGGTCCTTGGCCGGCAGGAGAGCGACATCGCTGTACATGGCCCGCCCGACAAGTCCGATGTACAAGGCCCCCCAGGCCATGATGACGTTCCAGACCGTCCCGATGAGGCCGCTCGCCCGCAGCCGCTCGGGGTTTTGGATGGACATATATTTATTAAGGATGTGAGGATTTCCCGGCGAGCCGAGCCCGATGCCGATAAACCCCAGGAACGCCCCGGTCGAGAGGGCGAACGGATCGAGGAGCTGCGGAGAGAGCCCCTTGAGGGTCGCCAGGACAAGGGGCAGACCGCCGAAGCGGACGATGGCGACAGCGGGCAGGAGGACGAGGGCGAAGATCATGAACATCGCCTGGAAAACGTCGGTCAGGCAGACGGCCAAGAAACCTCCCATCATCGTGTAGAACAGGACGACACCGGCTGTGATGAGGATGCCGTAGACGGGGTTGATGCCGAAACTCGCCGAGAGGGCTTTCCCCCCGGCCGTGAACTGGGCGGCCACATAGGCGACCATGAAGATGAGGATGGGGATAAGGGATACTGTCCGAACCAGCCGGGTCTTGTCGGCCAGACGGGATTCCAGATAGTCGGGGATGGTCAGGTTGTCCATTTTCCCGGTGAAGATGCGCAGCCGCCGGCCCGCGTAGACGAACATGAAGAGCTCCATCAGGACGTATCCGACGACGGCCCAGATGGCGGAAACGCCCCGGACGTAGGCCATGCCCGACATGCCGATGATCAGCCAGGCCGAACGGCCGGCGGTGACGGCGGACAGGGCCACGACGAAACTTTTCATTTTTCTCCCGCCCAGGAAGAACTCGCCAAGCCCTGAGGAGGAGAACCGGGTGCTGTAGAGGCCGATGGCGATCATCATCCCGAGATACAGGACAAAAGCCGTGAGGACCCAGGCGTTGGAGCCCAAGGAAACGCCCGTCATTTCTTCTCTCCCTTCTTCAAACCGATGATGAGAGCGAGCGCCAGGATGAAAGCGGGAATGATGAAGATTCCGAAATAGGTCCGAAACATGGCCACCTCCAAGGTCCCGACTATGCGGGATCGATCCTCGTTAAATCAATCTTCGTAATCGTACCAGTTCTGCCTTTTGTCCTTGCCGTTGACCCCGTTCGCGTCCAGGGCCCACATGCCGCGGCCGTGGGTGGCGATGACGACGATGTTCTCCCTGGGGTGGATTATCAGGTCGAGGACGTAGACCGTCGGCAGGTCCTTGCCGAGCACGGCCCATGTCTTTCCTTGGTCCGCGGACACATAGACGCCGCCGTCCGTCCCGACATAAAGGATGTTTTTGTCGACCGGGTCCTCGCGGATGACGTTGACGGGCCCGCAGGGGATTCCCTTTGATATGCCCACCCAAGTTTTTCCGTAATCCTTGGACATCCAGACATAGGGCGTGAAGTCATCGTCGCGCTTTCCGTTTTGCGTCATGTAGACGGTCCCCATGTCAAAGGCCGAGGCCGCGATCCGGCTCACCCACTTCTCGTAGGGGAGGCCGGCCGTGATCTCCTGCCAGGCTTTCCCCCCGTCCTTCGTCACCCAGACCCGGCCGTCATCCGTCCCGGCGTAGATCAGCCCGTACTTGAGGGGGGACTCGGAGATGGCGAAGAGCGTGTGATAAGGGATGTCGCCCATCTCGGACGCGGTGTTGTAGGTCAGGTCGGGGCTGATACGCTCCCAGGTATCGCCGCGGTCGAGCGACCGGAACACGTTCTGCATACCGTGGTAGACGATATTGGGGTTGTGGGGAGATAGGATGAAAGGCGCCATCCACTGTCCTCTTAACCTGGCCTCGTTCTCGTAGGTGCGGGGGAGGAGGTCCTTCGTCGTCTCCCAGAAGCTGCCGGCCTTGCTGATGTCGGTCCGCGATATCGTTCCATAGAATCCCGCCGAGTAAACGATATTGGGGTTCGTGGGGTCTATGGCGTGGTTGGAGCCTTCCCCTCCCGGAGTGCTCTCGAACTGCACAGCGGGGATCTTGTCCCTGCCCTTGCTGAGGTCGACGACGCCGCGAAAACTTCCGTGGTCCTGCATCGAGCCGAAGACGTGGAACGGGGTTGCCATGTCGAAGTTGAGGTTGAAGAACTGGCAGACGGGAAGGACGTCCTGGAAGTAGCGCCAGTTCTTGCCTTGATCGTAGGAAACGGCGAGACCCTGGTCGAAACCGTTGAGCAGGTAGTTGGAATTTTCGGGGTCGATCCAGAGGGCGTGATGGTCTCCGCCCGGGCTCTTGACACGTTTGAAGGTCTTGCCTCCGTCCGTCGAGACGTTCAGGTTCAGGCCCATGGTGTAGACGGTGTCGGGGTCGTTGGGGTCGACCCGGACCTGGCCGAAGACCCATCCATACGTGTTGGAGTGGCGCTCCATGAACGTTTTCTGCTCCGGCGTCAAGCCGCTTACCTGTTTCCAGGTCTCGCCTTTGTCGTCCGACCGGTAGACCGTCGCCCCCTTGATGATGCCGCTCGAAGGCAGGCCGTAGGTGTCTGTTATCTCTTCGCCGGTCGGTTTGCGCGAGATCTCGTAGTTATCCACGAACGCATAGAGAACGTTCGGCTTGGTCAGGCAGACATCAATGCCGGTTCGGCCCCTGTATTTCGCTTCCGGAAGGCCGTTCGTGATCGGTTTCCAGACCTTGCCGCCATCCGTGCTCTTGTAAAGACCGCTTCCGGCATAATCAGAGAAATTACGCGGGTCGTTCCATTTATTGCGGACCCTCTGCCATGTGGAGGCGTAGAGCGTCTCCGGATCGGAGGGGTCCATGACCAAATCGATAGCGCCGGTCTTATCGTGGACGAAAAGCGTCTTCTGCCAGGTTTTGCCTCCGTCCGTGGTCTTATAGACGCCCCGGTCGGGGTTCGCGGTCCACTCGTGGCCCGATGCCGCGACGTAGACGATGTCGGGGTTTTTCGGATGGATAACGATCCTGGGGATCGTGTTGGTGTTCTCGAGGCCCATGTGAGTCCAGGTTTTGCCGGCATCCGTGGACTTGTAAACTCCGATTCCGGCCTGGGAACTGCGGAAGATGTTGGCTTCGCCGGTCCCGACCCAGACGATCATCGGGTCGGACGGCGCGACGGCGACGTCCCCGATGGCGGCCGAGGGGCCTTTGTCAAATATGGGGTCCCAGGTTGTCCCCTCGTTATCGGTCTTCCAGAGACCGCCCGAAGCCGTGGCGGCGTAGATCGTGTAGTTCTTGCCCTTGGGGGCGACCACCGCGACGTCTATCGTCCGGCCGCTGATGTTCTTCGGGCCGATCCACTGCCACTTGAGGTCCTTGAACTTCGAGCTTTGGGCCATCTGGCCGGACTGCTCGAAGCCCTTGAGGCGGATCCGGGGGTCGGTGGATTGGACCCTCTGGGGTTTTTTGGCCTGTTCGGCGATGCCGGTCAGGCTCAAAGCCAGGACGAACAGGATGATGAAGACGTGAAGAAAACAACGGGATCTTGGATGATTCAAGGACGCCTCCTTTAAGTTGCGTGAAGGGACAGTTTAAAAAGAAATGGAACGCAAGTCAACTTGGTCTAAAACTGACAGACACGGTTTACACCCAGGGCCACGGCCAGGTGGGTTTTGCCGACACCGGGCAGGCCCAGGCGGGACCCGCCTTTTGGCTTTTCCGCGGTCAGCGGCAGCGCTGCCAGTCGGATTCGCTGAAGAGGCGGTCCAATTCCTTCCACAAGTCCTTGACTTCGCAGCTCATGACGATCAGGTCCTGCGATTCGCCCTGGAGGTCCTTGACGAAATCGGGGAGCAGCGATTCCACGTGGAACCCGAGTCGCTGGAAGATCTTCTGGGCCCCGGCTTGGGGTCGCATCATCCGGGCCACGATCGTCGTGACCTGGTTCTGGACGGCGATGAAATAGAGCTCGCGGATCATGATCGTGCCCAGGCCCCGATGCTGAAAAGGTCGGGCGATGATCACCCGGATCTCCCCCTGGTGCTTGCTCCAGGTCTCCCCCGAGAGCTCCAGGGCTCCGCTGGCCACGATCACTCCGCCGTGGATGGCCACGATCCGGATGTCGTCGCCGGAGTCGATGCGCTGGAGTCTCTTGGCCACGACTTTCCGGTCCGTGACATCGAACTTCAGGTGTTTCCGGTCCTCTTCGGGCAGGGAGCCGTAAAAGTCCATCAACCGGTCGATGTCGTTCGCCGCGAGCCTCCGGATCGTCACTTCCGTGCCGTCCTTCATTCTTTCGGTCTTGTCCATGCGCGCGTCTTCCCTTTCTGCGAGATGTCGTCCATCGTTCTTGTTCCTTATTTATATGGAGAAGACTTCGAATTGTCAAGCTCCCGGAATTCCGACTCGCGTCCTGTCGACAATTTTGGACAAGCTGCGGCCGATTGACAGGACTCCGATGCCGGTGTTATTGTGAACCGAGGCGGTCCGATGCCAACCCGAAGACTCGTCCGGCGGTTCCTCGATTTGCCCTTGCGGCGCAAGCTTATCTGGAGCTTCCTCACCGTGAACTTCCTGGGGGGGATCCTGTCCCTGGTCATCGGCACGCGGATCGAGCATCAGACCATCATCTCGCTGGCCGAGGCCAAGGTCAGGCACGACCTGGCATCGGCGTGGATGGTCTATGAGGAGCGGCTGCACGGCCTCCGGGATACCGTCCGGCTCAGCGCTACGCAGGAGTTCCTCCGGACGGCCCTCCGGCCGGCGAGCCTCGCGAGCGTCGCCGCCAAGCTCGACGGGATCCGCCGGGAGTTCGGCCTCGACGTCCTCAACCTGACAGACACCCTTGGCCGCGTCGTCGTCCGCTCGCGGCACCCCGAGGCGGCGGTCGGCGACGACGCGTCCGGGGATCCGTGCGTCGCCCTCTCCCGCAGGGGTCAGTTCTGCGCCGGGACCCGCATCGTCACCCGGGACGAGCTTCTCGAGGAAGGGGACGACCTGGCCGAGCGGGCCCATTTCCAATTTGTCCCGACACCCATGGCCGCCGCGAGACCCGAGGACCATGAAGATAAGGGCATGATGCTCACGGCGGGCGCCCCCGTCCGGGACGAGTCGGGCGGCCTTCTCGGCGTCCTCTACGGCGGACTGCTCTTCAACCGGAACTATGACCTCGTCGACAGGGTCAAGGAGATCGTCTTCAAGGGGGAGAAATACAAAGGCCACGATATCGGAACGGCGACCTTGTTCCAGGACGACCTTCGTATCGCCACCAACGTCCTCGACGACCAGGGCCGCCGGGCCGTGGGGACGCGCGTTTCCCGCGAGGTCAAGGAGGCCGTGCTCGACCGGGGGGAAACCTATGTCGGGCGGGCGTTCGTCGTGACGGCCTGGTACATTACGGCCTATCGGCCGATCCAGGACATCACCGGCCGGACGATCGGCATGCTCTATGTCGGGATGCTGGAGAGGCCGTACATCGACCTGCGCAACCGGGTCATGGCGACGTTCGCCGGGATCGCCGGCCTGTGCGTTCTCTTTCTCCTCGGCCTGCTGGCCTTCGTCGCCCTCCGCATCACCCACCCCTTGGCCGTCATGGTTGAAGCGACGGACAAGATCGCCCAGGGCGACCTCCGGCACCGGGTGGCCCTCGAAGGGCGGGACGAGATCGGCCAGCTGGCCCGGGCGTTCAACCGGATGACCGACGAGCTCAGCAGTGCCCAAGAAGACCTGACCCAATGGGGGAGGACCCTGGAGCGGCGCGTCGAGGAGCGCACCCGCGAGCTCCGCGAGACCCAGGACCAGCTCGTCGTATCGGAAAAGCTGGCCTCGCTCGGCAAGATGGCGGCCGGCGTCGCCCACGAGATCAACAATCCCCTGACCTCGATCCTGCTCAACACGCATCTTCTCCTCGAACGGCCCGGCGGCGGCGGGGAAGTGGAGCAGACTCTGAACCTGATCGCCGACGAGACGACGCGCTGCGCGGGGATCGTCAACGGCCTGCTCGAGTTCGCCCGCCAGACGCCCTCGCGGGCGGTCCCGACGGATATCAATGACGTCGTCGACCGCACTGTCCTGCTCCTGGAGAAGCAGGCCGCGGTCCGCAACATCCGGATCGAGAGGATCCTCGACCGTTCGCTGCCCGCGATCGAGGTCGATAAGAACAAGATCCAGCAGGTCTTCTCCAACCTGGCCATCAACGCCTGCGAGGCCATGCCCACGGGCGGGACCCTCATCATCGTCAGCCTCATGAGCCGCGAGGGCACCCACATCGAAATCACCTTCACCGATACGGGCGTGGGGATCTCCAAGGAGAACATCCCCATGCTCTTCGACCCCTTCTTCACTACCAAGAGCTTCGGGACGGGATTGGGCCTGGCCGTGAGCTACGGGATCATCCGACAGCGCGGCGGGACGATCCTCGTCCGGAGCGACGTGGGGAAGGGCGCGGTGTTCACAGTCCGCATCCCCCTGGCCGACCCGGGGGAGGAGAAACGCAACGAGGAGGCGCCGCAATGACCAACCCGCGCAAGCACAGAATTCTCGTGGTGGACGACGAGCTGACGGTCTGCAAGAGCATCCGGCAGGTGCTCGTCCGGGACGATTGCGACGTCGATATGGCGCTGAGCGGCGAGGAGGCCCTTGGCAAAGAAGCCGGACAGCCCTACGACGTCATGATCGTCGACCTCATGATGCCCGGGCTCTGCGGGATGGATCTGCTCAAGCTGCTCAAGGCCCGGAACCCGGAGGCCCGGATCATCATGGTGACGGGCTATCCAACGATGAGGAACACACTCCAGGCCATGCATCTCGGCGCGATGGATTTCCTGCCCAAACCCTTTCTCCCGACGACGCTCCGCAACCTCGTTGCCAAGGCTCTGGAGGCCGGAGACGAACCGCCGGAGGGGTCAGGCGCCGCGGGTTAGAGCTTCGTGAAGCCGGGCCCCGATGTCGGCCGGGCTGACGGCGACCCAGACGCCCGCCGCCCGGAGGGCGTCCATCTTCTCTTGAGCCGTCCCCTTGCCGCCGGCGATGATCGCCCCGGCGTGACCCATCCGCCGCCCCGGAGGGGCGGTCTGGCCGGCGATGAAACCGACAACGGGCTTGGGGAAGGAGGATTTAATGTAGGCCGCGGCCTCGTCCTCGGCCGTACCGCCGATCTCGCCGATCAGGATCACGGCTTCGGTCCCGGGGTCGTTCTTGAAGAGCTCCAGGAGCTCGATGTACTTGAGCCCGACGACCGGGTCGCCGCCGATTCCGATGGCCGTCGACTGGCCGTAGCCTTGCTGCGAGACCTGCTGAACGGCCTCGTAGGTCAAAGTCCCGGACCGCGAGATGATCCCGATCGTGCCCGCTTTGTGGATGGGACCGGGCATGATCCCGATCTTGGCCTTGCCGGGCGAGATGATACCCGGCGTATTCGGGCCGATCAAGGCTACGGGCTTGCCGCGGAGATACGTCTTGACCTTCAGCATGTCGAACGTCGGCAGGCCTTCCGTGATACAGACCACCAGCCTGAGGCCCGCGTCGGCGCATTCCATGATGGCGTCGGCCGCGGCGAAGGGAGGCACGAAGATCGCCGCCGCTTCGGCCCCCTCGAGGGCCGCCGCTTCGGCCACGGTGTTGAATACAGGGATGCCGAGGTGCCGGAGGCCGCCCTTGCCGGGCGTCATGCCGGCCACGACCCTCGTGCCGTATTCGATCATCTTTTGGGCGTGGAACGTGCCCTCGCTTCCGGTGATCCCCAGGATGACGACCCGCGTTTTCTCATCGAGAAGAATGCTCATGGCGTGCTCCTTCGGTTCGGCTCACTTCACCAGGCCGACAATGCGCTCGGCGGCTTCCTTCATCCCGTCTGCCGACGAGAACGCGAGCCCCGACTCGGCCAGGATCTTCTTCCCCAGGTCCACGTTCGTCCCCTCGAGCCGGATGACGACAGGGATCGTCGTCCCCAAGGACTTGGCGGCCTTGACGACGCCGCCAGCGATCATGTCGCAGCGGACGATGCCCCCGAAGATGTTGATCAAGGCTCCCTTGACGTCGGGGTCGCTGACCAGGATCCTAAAGGCGTTGGTCACGGCCTCTTCCGTGACGCCGCCGCCGACGTCGAGAAAATTGGCCGGCATGCCCCCGGCGTATTTGATGATGTCCATCGTCGCCATGGCCAGGCCGGCGCCGTTGACCATGCAGCCCACGTTGCCGTCGAGCTTGATGTAGTTGAGGTTGTACTTCGAGGCCTCGACCTCGAGAGGCGATTCCTCGTCAAGGTCGCGCATCGCCTGGATGTCGGGCCGGCGGCCGAGGGCGTTGTCGTCGAAGTTCATCTTGGCGTCGAGGGCCAGGACGTCGCCCTGCCGGGTCACGAGGAAGGGGTTGATCTCGGCGAGGGAGGCGTCCGTGCCTTCGAACGCCTTGTACAAGCCTACTATGAACCTCTGGCCCTGCTTGAAGGCCTCGCCCTCGAGGCCGAGCTTGAAGGCCAGCTTCCGGGCCTGGAAGGCCAGGAGGCCGGTCGCCGGGTCCACGTATTCTTTGAAAATGAGGTCGGGTTTCTCGGCGGCGACCTTCTCGATCTCGACGCCGCCCTCGGTCGAAGCCATGAGGACGACGGCCTCGCGGGCCCGGTCGATGACGATGCCGAGGTAGAGCTCGCGGGCGATGTCGAGCGCTTCCTCGACGAGGACGCGCTTGACCCGCTTGCCCTCCGGGCCGGTCTGGTGGGTCACGAGCTGCATGCCGATCATCGCGGCCGCCAGGGCCTCGGCCTCAGCGGGCGTCGCCGCGAGCTTGACGCCGCCGCCCTTGCCCCGGCCGCCGGCGTGGATCTGGGCCTTGACGACGACGCGCGGGCCGATACGTTCGGCGATCGCCCGCGCCGCCGCCGCCGTCTCGGCCACTTCGCCGCGGGGCACGCGGACTCCGAACTTATCCAGGATTCCCTTGGCCTGGTACTCGTGGATCTTCATCTTGCTCTCCCTTGTATCGCGGCGGTGAACCGCCCGGCGCGCCGGGCGCCATCCTTATAGCAAAGTCCTTGTCCCGTGTCAATCGACGGGCGGAGCTCCTCCGGGTTCCCGCGGCCGCGCGCCAAATCTTCCCGACCGTCGCTGAAAAGCTTGACAGTCCCCGAAGAAAAAGACTATAGTAACTATCTTTGAAAACGACAACGCGCCTTATCATTGAATGAGTATTTATCGCCGGCCAAACAGAATCTTTTTGACGGTTCTCATCGGCGTGGATTTTTCCAGGTCAATTGCTCTCATCCCATTCCATCATCCGCGGGCGGGGCGCCGGCCCGGCCCGAAAGGACCCCGGTTTTCATCCGATCCTGAAAGGATCATCCATGCCTAAGCCGAAATTCGCGATCTACTGGGCGGCCAGCTGCGGCGGATGCGAGATCGCCTTCCTGGACATCCGTGAGAAAATACTCGATTTCGATGCCGCGGCGGACTTGGTCTTCTGTCCTTGCATCATGGATACTAAATACAAAGACATCGAGGCCATGGCCGACGGGGAGATCGACGTGACGCTGTTCAACGGGGGCATCCGCAACGAGGAGAACCTGCACATCGCCAAGCTCCTCCGGCAGAAGTCCAAGGTCCTCGTCGCCTTCGGCTCCTGTGCCTGCGAGGGCTGCATTCCCGGCCTGGCCAATCTCACGACCACGGACGAGATCCTGGATTACGTCTACCGCAAATCGCCATCCGTGGAGGCCGGAAACACGACGCTTCCGCAGACCGTCACGGAAATTCCGTCGGGGCGGCTGACCCTGCCGGCCCTGCACGATGTCCTCCGGCCGCTCGACCAGGTCGTCGACGTGGACTTCCGGATGCCCGGCTGTCCGCCGGTAGCCGAACAGATCTGGGCGGTCGCCGAAGCCGCGCTGACGGGGAAACTGCCGCCCAAAGGGTCCCTGGTGGGGGTCAACCCCAAGACGGTCTGTGACGAATGCAAGCGGACCAAGGAAGAGAAAAAAATCAAGGCGTTCCGCCGTCCTCATCTCGTCGACCCGCGGGATATCGACCCCAAGAAATGCCTTCTGGAGCAGGGGATCATCTGCAACGGCCCTGCTATCCACGCCGGTTGCGGAGCGCTCTGCCCCCAGGTCAACTTGGGATGCCGGGGATGTTATGGGCCGGCTGAAGGCATCCAGGACGTCGGGGCCAAACTCGCCGGGTCGATCGCCTCGATCATCGACTGCGACGACCCCGCCGAGATCCAGGCGGCCGTCGATCAGATCGTCGACCCGGTCGGCACGTTCTACCGCTTCAGCCTGGCAGGATCGCTCGTGGGGAGGCGCGTGAGATGAAAACGATCACCATCGATCCCATCACCCGGCTCGAAGGCCACGGCAAGATCTCCATCATCCTCGACGACGAGGGCAACGTCGCGGACGCCTTCCTCCAGATCCCCGAACTCCGCGGCTTCGAGAAGTTCTGCGTCGGCCGTCCTGTCGAGGAGATGCCCCGGATCACGACGCGCATCTGCGGCGTCTGTCCGGAAGCGCACATGATGGCCTCGGCCAAGGCCTGCGACGCGGTCTATCACGTCGACCTGCCCCGCACGGCCAAGCTCCTGCGGGAGCTTCTCTACGCCATCTTCTACGTGACCGACCACTCGACCCATTTCTACGCCCTGGGCGGGCCGGACTTCGTCATGGGGCCGGACGCCCCGGCGGCCCAGCGCAACATCCTGGGCGTCATCCATAAGGTGGGCGTCGAGATCGGCCGCAAGGTCATCGAGATGCGGGGCGCCTGCCACGAGCTCATCAAGATGATGGCCGGCAAATCGGTCCATCCCATCGGGGCCCTCCCCGGGGGGATGAGCAAGGGGA
>Ga0315291_10002436_pt1 | contig 24415 bp, 27 predicted proteins | sample YL17G12_20_MG_FD_203070 | JGI IMG/M metagenome (GOLD analysis project Ga0315291, IMG submission 203070) | Sediment microbial communities from Yellowstone Lake, YNP, Wyoming, USA - YL17G12_20 | ecosystem: Environmental > Aquatic > Freshwater > Lake > Sediment | place: USA: Wyoming | collected... | reverse complement strand
AGTGACATCTTTCAATCGCTGTCCGACCCGACCCGGCTTTTGATCCTATACTCGTTATCTACTACGCCTCTCTGCGTATGCTTAATAAAGTCCTTAGTGAAGATCGCTGACTCTAAGCTCTCCTATCACCTATCCTGTATGAATTCGGTGGGGTTCATCACCCAACATTCGGAAGGCAAGTACATAGTCTACAAGATTACTGATCTGGGAAAAAAGATGCTATCCATATGCGACACTATTGAGCAGCCATTGAACATGAGACCAAGCCAATGCTGAACCAACTATTGCCACCAAGATCACCAGCGCCACATGAAAATGGCCAAATCGTCCAAGTATCGGAAGGCTTAGTTCCTGCGTAGGAATCCGCTTGACCTCAATTATGCCGTAATCTATGCCTGCGGTGAAAGTGGCCACCAGTTCACTGGTGAGTTCTATCTCATGCTCCATCTTGGCTACGATCTTCTTTAGGATAGCGCGCGCTATTTGATAATATATGATAGAAAAGAGGGGGTGGTCTACGCTATGAAAGGTCAAAGTTCAGAGCAAGAGGTTCAGGCGAGACGTGTCAAGGTTGAAGGCGCGCGCTAAGTTGCTCTTCCAATATTGTGAAGTGTTATCAAAACTGAGTAGATTAATGTGTTGACCAGCGAGCTCGCTATTGATTGGTCTTTTATTCAACCTTGACGGATTGTTGAGATGAGGATTTGGCTTGTCAGAAGAGAAGCACGAGTCCTATCTGTGTCACTTCAACATGTTGATTGTTCGTAGGTAGCACGTGCTTCCGAAGTGTCAAACAGTATTTGGCCCTTATCCGATACAAGGAAGTTGATAAAAGTCACTAAGGCGTTGGAGTTTGACTTTGCTACCGAGGTCTTTCTTGGGTCATGATCAGCCCGCAATCAAAACTGAGTATCCAATGAATCCAATGGACCATTCGGAATATTCATTAATGGCCAAACACGCTACTGCCGCTCACGCAATCTGTGGTGAAGTGTTTGGTTGAGTCAGACAAAGAAAACTTGATGAAACGTGCTTATGATTTGGGATTCAATTTTGAGAGAGAATACGGTAGCTGTCCACAATGTGTCTTTGCAGCTGTTAGTGAAGTTCTAGGAAAAGGAAGCGATGAGATCTTCAAAGCGATCGATGGGTTAGCTGGAGGATTAGGACGCTCAGGAGATGGGACATGTGGTGCTCTTTCAGGCGGTGTGGCGGCTATAAGTCGCAGATATGGTCGTGAAGAATTTCCGAATCTTGGACAAAGAGAGAGATGTATGACCCTTTCTAAAAAGCTCCACGACAAATTCATAGAAGAATATGGAAGCGTCCTCTGCAAAGATGTCCAGACGAAGATTATGGGAAGATCCTACAACTTCTGGGATCCCAAGGAACGTGAAGAATTCGAGAAAGCAGGAGGACACACAGACAAATGTCCGAATGTTGTGGGGAAAGCTGCAAAGTGGGTTGTCGAAATTTTGCTGGATGAGGTTTAGCTAACACACACATTTGCCGAGACGGGATTTTAGCGCGCGCTGATCAGCGTTTCTCAGATATTACATGTGTCATATGAAATTCACTTCTTGCTTTCATGTGGTAAGCAGTGCTTAGCCACAACAGGTCAATGAGACCATCCGTGAAGGTGAGTGACTGGCGCCCTGCTCTTTAGAAGTCAGGTATCGATTAATCTGAGCTTCATGGAGGGCGGCTCTGTGGGAGAATGTCCGGTGTTATCGCGTGGAAGAGACTGGTTTTTCTTGGGTTTTGCCACATTTTGCTTCAGTGCGCGTTGCGTTTTGTGAAAGACTCAGATTATGTCAAGCATCTTCTTTGGTATCATGTGTGTTTGACTACAGTGTGGGTATGTGACGCTCGTTGTTCTTTCGTTCTGGGGCTTCTTGGCGTTGCTGTATGGGTAGTGTACGAGGAGGGCTGTATAGGAATCACTTCAAATTCGACCTTTAATGGTATTGGCTCCTTGAATATGGACAGTACTGGACAGTTTGCTTCGGTTCTTCTCCAAGATGCTTCTAATAGTTCCTTCCTTGCCTTTGCGGAAACTGTGGTCTTGATGGTTACCCCGCTCAGTATGGGCGAGTCTGGAGGTTTTTCAGCTTCCGCAACAGCCTCCACTTTAACGAGTTCAATTTTGCTCTGTTTGCAGACGTCGGCGAATATTGTCACGGCGCAATCTGCTAAGGCCATTATGGCCAATTCCAATGCTGTTGGGCCGGTATCGTCTCCGCCCTGAGGGGTTGTTAGATCACAAACCACGCTGCGAGTTTTCTGGAATTATCAACTGTTGAACGAACATTTCCAGTCCATTTGGCTGTAGCTTTAAACTTGGGCATTTGTCTCACCGAAATGAGTTATGCACTTCTGAGGGAATCAAAAGTATTGTAGGGGCAAATGGGACATGGACTAACTAATAGATCATGTTCCTTCGAAACTTCCAACCTGAATGAGAGCCTCTCCAGGCTCGAGCTTTGATCTTCCCTCCTTCCAAGTCACAGTCACCTTCACTAGGTCTGATATAGGGCCGGTAAGAAACACGTTGGCTGAGCCATTTTCCAGTCTAACCTCGTAAAGATTCAGTCTGGTAAGGGTATTTCCACGGCTCAAGGAGGTTAGATTAAGCTGCAAGAGGTCATTTCGACTTCTATCAATAACTCCACCTTTGTCAACTGCTCTTATCGATATTTCTTTGGAATCGTCGACTCCTACATGGACGCGCTCAAGCACGATTATCAGCCTGTTAGCGCCCTGTTCATTTGGCGATGCGAATCTGACTTCAGACCACAAACTGGAAGAAATTACCAGAGCAATCGCAATAAGGAGAGCGAGAGAAAACACACGTTGTATTCTCCTTATCTCCAACGGTCTGAGTTTCAATTGCGTAGCTATCCTTCGCGTGCGTGTACTCTCCTTCATGTCACTAAATGACACATACTTCAGCTACAAATCACATGGAAAACTCAAAACGGCCCAGACGCAATAAGTCTTGACTTACATCCTTCACGTTACGCATGTTTTGGAAATATTTCGACTACCTCGATGTCAACCGCCAAAGTCTGTCCAGCTAGGGGATGATTGAGATCTAAGATTACGGAATTCTCCTTTACCTCATGAACACTTACCATATGTCTGACTCCTTCTTTCGATATCAATTCGACAAGAGCATTTTTTGTTAGCTTCTCCTCTTCCTCAAACATGGACTTAGGCACTTCGGTGGTCACATTCTTCCTTCTTTGGCCAAAGCTCTTGCTTGGCGGGAGCGTTATGGCCTTCTTATCTCCCTTATTAAGTCCGATGAGAGCCTCCTCTAGACCTTGAGGCAAATCGCCTGAACCGATCTTGAAGCAGAATGGATCTTTTCCAAAAGTGGTTTCAATGACTTGTCCACCGTTAAGTTTCATAGCATAATGGATGATTACGTCGTCTCCAAGACTAATTGGCATAAGAAACCACTTGTTTGCATATTACGGCAAGCTACTTTTCGCTGACTCACATTATCAGGAATAAATAGTTATATAGATTTTGTGCATAAGAACATAACTGACGATATATGCCTAGGTGCAGACGGCGGTGGCGTCGAGCATGTTGTCAGGGCCCCGGTCGTCCGATGAAGCCACGAATGATAGGCATGTGGCCTGACATAGACTACTTCTCTCCTGTGACTTCAGAGAGAAATAGAAGTGGTAAAAAACCCTTAATCTTGACGTATGATGAATTTGAAGCTCTCCGTCTGGTCGATCACTTGGGCCTTACTCAGGAAGAGGCCGCGGAGAGAATGGGGATCTCTAGGGGAACTGTGTGGCGTTGCTTAGACAGCGCCAGGAAGAAACTGATCGAAATGTTGGTGGAAGGCAGGGAACTAGTCATTGGTGAAGACTCACAGAAACAACCATAAAATTTAATAAGCATTATGTGCAATAGCACAAAATGGTGATGCGTTATGCCTAATGGTTGGATGAGAGGCCACAGAAGATTCTTAAGAGATAGATGTTTTGTACCAGAAAGCTACGAATACTTGGGACCATGCAGATGCGGCTGTGGACCACATGCTTTCTATAGAACACCTGCAGGCAACATTACAGGTGCTCCCCCACTATATGGGTCACCAACGAAACCTGAGGAAGAGACAAAGTATCTCGAGGAAGAAGCCGGGGCTTTGAAGGAAGAACTGAAGAGAATTGAGGAAAGAATCAAAGAGCTGAAAAAATAGGACTGCCTCTTCTGACAGAAAATTATCAAAACGAGATATGCTGGTTGGGTGAAACATGGTGAAACTAGTAATTCCAGTTGAGAAATTCGAAAAAGAGGATTCCGCAATATTCCCGCATTTTGGTAGAGCCCCCCAATTTGTGTTGGTTAAACTCCGTGATGATGGTTCAGTAGAGTCCATGCTGCCTATGGATAATGTCGGAGAACATTTTGGTGGACATGGTGCAGCAGAGAAATTGGTTTCGGATCTTGAGCCTGATGCTCTTGTGGTGAAGGGCATGGGTCCAAGGGGGCTTCAAGCTTTCCAAAGCAAAGGGATTGCGGTCTTTACCGGAGACGTTAACACTGTAAAAGAAGCTATAGGCGCTTATTTGGGTGGAAGATTAACTGGATTGACGGAGCCCTGCAGGGACGCTCAACATCAATCCGGTTGCCATTGAACCCTTCGAAAAGGCGAAAAGCAGGGACGCCGCCCATTTCAATTGATACACACGCCGATAAAATCTCATTTCTCAAGAAGGGAGAAAGGGCCGCGGAACTATCCACCTTAGCAGCAATTCTATTGCTACTTTCTAAGGGTCTTGTGGGAATCCTTTCAGGCAGCATTGCTCTGCTTGCAGATGCAGTACATTCGCTTTCAGATGTCTTTGTATGTGTAGCTGTATGGGTCGGCCTCAGATTGGCCCAAAAGAAGCCGACAGAGGAATTTCCCTACGGCTACTATAAGGCTGAGACTCTCGCCTCTCTCGGAGTCTCGGTAGCCATACTGATCTCGGGAGTTCAAATTATTCTAGAATCAGGGAAGAGGTTCGCAAGCCCCTCACCAATTTCTTTTGCTGTCCTAGCATTATTAGTGGCCGGTTACTCGGCAGCATTCTCGTATCTAATCTCTCAATACAAGCAGAAGGCTGGTAAGGCCATCAATTCTCAGGCATTGATTGGCGATGGAAAACACTCGATGATCGATGTATATTTGTCCCTGACCGTTTTCGCTGGAATAGTGTTCTCACACTTTGGCACATTATGGATTGAACCATTAGCCGGTCTACTCATAGGAATCGTTCTTGTAAAGTTCGGTATTGGATTGGCTAAAGATACAGGTCTGATCTTGATGGATGCTTGTCTGAAACCAGACCACATCAGCCAGATGAAAGCCACAGCGGAAACCGTGCAAGGGGTCAAGGGGGTACACGGCGTGAGGATGAGAAGGTCTGGTCCATATGTCTTTGGGGAGATGCATGTTGAAGTCGAGGAAAAGGCCTCTATGGAGAAAGCGCATCAGATTTCTGAAGCGATAGAGCGAAAGATTAAGGATACCATAAAGGAGATCGATTCATTGATTATACATGCAGAGCCAGCAGAGGCCTACAGGGTTGCAACCCCAGTGAGTGTAGATAAAGGAATGGAATCCACATTTAGCCATCATCTTGGCGGAGCTCCATACTTCTTGTTCATCGATATTGATAGAGGACATATTGTGAACTGGTTTGTCAGCAAAAATCCTGGAACTGAGCTTCAGAGGAAGAGAGGTCTTGCAGCAGCCAAATTCTTAATTGAGCACAAGACTGACGCACTATTGACAAAAGAGATTGGGGAAGGGCCATTCCATGTGCTCAGAGATAGTTCCGTAAAGATTTACAAAATCCCTGACAACTCAGATATTAAGCAAATTCTGAAAGCATTAGAGAAAAAAGAGCTGGAACCAGCAATATCTGCTGGATGATGGAAGCGAGATCTATATCTGCTTTTGGCTAGGCGCGCGTTGCTTATGGAAATTTCAGTTACCAGACTTCTGCTTGTAGTTTCAAAAATCGATTTTTGCTCATGAGAAACTTCACATCTAAACACAGACGTATCAACTTGAGTTTGGCTCGGTTACAATTCTCGTCCGTTCTATGATTCTTACTGGAATTGCTTTTTCCAGAGTCCGTGTGATGTGGCAGTATTTTTTTGTTAACTCAATACATCTCTTTATGTCTGTTTCGTAATCTTTCTTTGCTTCGACGTATAGGATGGCCTCTATTCCAGCCATCCTGTAGCCTTCAGTTCCAGTACTCAATATTCCACTGATGTAAATTTCAAGTCCCTCCAATCGAATATTCAGTTTGCTCTTGAAGTAGAGAAAAGTTGTAAGTAGACACCCCGCTATACTTGAGAGGAATAGTTCATCGGGACATGGATGTCTACTCTTTCCACCAAACTCGATGGGCATATCAACCTTCAGGGTAGGAAATTCTCCAATATTCACTTCTCCACCAGTTTCTCCATCCCATCTTAAGTTAGCTTCAAATTCTAAACCTCTACCAACACAATTCATATTTCTCATCTCCAAAACTTACTGACGCCCGTTTCAAGGAATGTGGCCAGCATGCGTTATGACACAACGCATCTAGAGTATCTATATCGTCGCCTAAGCCTGTTTGAACTAGCCAAGACTTCCCTATCTCGACACTTTCGGCAATTCCATAATAATTGTAACCAAAACATTTAAAATTTGTTTATGATTTTAACGAAATTGCAAGAAAAGACTACCGAATGGGGCGGGAAACCCGTAGCTTCATGAGGACACTCCTCAGCACAAGACATAGAATCATTGACAAGAATAGTTGAGGCGATTTGAAAGGGCTATATGAATTTCCGAGATGTGACTAGCGCGCGCTGATAAAATGCTCTGAGTGCAAACGTGAGTTCCGACATGATCGACATGAATGAACCCAACAAGAAGTGCAAAAGTCTATGGCGATTACTGTAGAGTTTCAACCATCAGGCAAGCGTGTTGATGTTGAGAAAGGTTCAACTATTCTCAAGGCGGCGCAGACAGCTGGTATAGGTATCAGGAGTGTCTGTGCAGGTAATGGTACTTGTGGCAAATGTAAGGTAATAGTCAAAGACGGGGAAGTACTCGAAGTATCAAAGTCGAGTGATATTTTCATCTCTCAAGACGAGGTTAGCAAGAAGTACCATATTGCGTGTCAGACTCAACTGTTGACAAACGCAAGGATTATCATCCCCCCGGAAAGCCGAATCGAAGGGCAACAGATATTGACAAACGCATTACTCTCGAAGGTTGAATACGATCCATGCTGCAGAAAACAGTTCTTGCGAATGAGTCATGTTGAGCTCATGGGTGCATCGGGACCCCTCGAAAACATCTCCAGGCATATCCAAGGAGTATTTGGACAGAAGATACCTTTTTCTGATTTCGCCTTGTCGAAGCTTGGAAAGATTGAGCTTGCTGAGGGAATCTCTGGCCTTACAGTAACTTTGGATAAATGCTCTAATTTGACTGAAATTGTCGATGTGGATATCGGGGACACCTCTCTGAAAAACTACGGTTTGGCCATCGATGTTGGCACAACCAAGATTGTAATATACCTGGTAGACTTCAAAGATGGCAGGATTGTCGATGTCGAATCGGATTATAACCAGCAGCTAATCTACGGAGAGGATCTTCTCTCAAGAATTGACTATGCCTTTAGAAATATCCAAGGTCTGTCTAGGCTGCAGAGAGTATCCGTCGATACTATAAACGAGATCGTTAAAACGATAATCTTCAGGAATGACATATCTCCAAATGAGATAATTGACGTGTGTGTCGCTGGAAATACTGTTATGGCCTATATTCTAGCAGAACTTGATCCCTCACATCTTGTAGACGCAAACGTTAGAGTTTCACGCGAACCAATTCAGAGAAGGGCGCAGAATTTTGGTATTGAAGTCAACCCGGGTGCCCAAGTCTATTGTTTACCGAACGTCAGCAGATTTGTTGGAGGAGACGCCGTAGCAGATGTCCTAGCATCTGGGATGCATCAATCAACTGAAATCTCTCTTCTAATCGATATGGGAACGAATGGAGAAATAGTCATTGGGAGCAAAGGTTGGCTCCTCTCCACCTCCTGTGCGGCCGGCCCTGCTTTTGAGGGCTGGGGAATAAAATTTGGATCTCGATCCGTGCAAGGTGCAATAGAGCACATCAAGATCGATCCAAAAACCCTCAGATCAACTTACACAGTAATAGGTGGTCCTCAACACAAAGCCAGAGGCATATGTGGATCCGGGATGATAGATGCTGTGGCAGAGATGTACCTGTCAAAGATAATCGATTTTTCTGGAAAGATAACTGATGAGAAGCGGTCTCCTCTCATAAGGACATGTATCGACGGGCCAGAGTATGTTGTGTCTCCGTCTTCTGAGAACGAACTGCACACGGACATAGTGATAACCCAAAGAGACATCAACAATCTACTGGATTCGAAAGCAGCTCTCTGCGGTTCAGTGGCCGTCCTAATGAAGAAGATTGGTGTAGGGATCATGGAGATCAATAATCTCTACCTAGCCGGGGCCTTCGGCAACTACATAGATATGAAAAACGCTACGACTCTGGGCATATTTCCTGATCTTCAAAAGGCTAAGGTAGTTCACGTCGGGAATGGCTCAATTGCAGGTGCATATCTTGTCTTACTTTCAGCAAAGAAACGTGCTGAGGCGGAAGAGATAGCTGAGACGATGTCTTATTACGATCTGACAGTTGACCCTGACTTCATGGAGCAGTATAGCGCAGCTCTCTATATCCCTGGAAATCCAGAACTCTTTCCATCCATGCGAGGGTAATCGGGAGCATGGTCCTTATTGTTTTGGATTTTTGGAAGCGCTTTTCTGGTAAGTATAATCTCATTGATAGGCATTGTTGTATTGATGGTTAAAGATAGAGTCCTAGATGAGGTACTGCTAGGGGTGGTCGGTTTTTCAGTAGCGCGCGCTCGTTCATCGGGCATGAGTTGATTCAAGCGCCAGATCCATTACGCCTGCCAAGTCGGTCTTCGGGAATCTTCATGGCAAAATCAGATAGTCTAGGCAATAAGAAATGAAAGAATGAGTATCATTTTCCAGACGATAATACAACCTGTGGGATCGTAATCTACACGCGTGTAAGGAAGGTTCAGCTTAGAGTCCTCACCATCTTCACTTTGAACCACTCAGATTCACCCATAGAAGCTATCGTATGAGCTAACTTCCTAACGTCACCATCTTCCATATTCTCAGCTAGTAATTGCTCCTTCAAGTTGCCAGAAGTCATTGGGTTTACTGTCATCTCCACTTGCTCATCATTCTTCTCCTAGAGCCTCACGGCAATAGTTGAGGAATCTTCAAATGTCAATCGCTTGTTTCCAAATGTACATCCTATTGTGACTCGAACTCCATCTGCGACGCATAACAAAGTGACAGAATATTCGAGCATAACGATCGCGGACAAGCTTGGATCGCCTCTTTCAACCTCTAATTTTTGTAAGCGCGCGAGCCTCCAGGTAGCACATGGCTCCATCCCAACTCTCAATTTTGTAACCTAAGCAAGCTTTTTGAGTTTCAAAAGTCTACTTTTTAAGGCTTAGAAGATAATCCTGTATAAACGGTCGATACTTGTGAGGACAAACAATCCGCTAACTGGAACTTATATCCTCCTGCCAACTTGGAAGGATTTGCGGTGAGACATATGCCTAGCAGAAAATTCTACCTTAAGCTTCAAGAGCTCGAGACGGATCTTGCTAAAGTTAAGGGTCTGGAAATCGCTATTGGCAAGATTGTCGATGAGCCATGGGCTGAACCAGAGGGCCCCACTCCATATCCTTCTATGACTGCCCTTAGAGAATGGGATATGAAGCTACTTGAAAAATACAAGCCGATGTATCTGCCGTTTTGTGATGTCTGCTGCCTCTGCACGATGGGCAAATGCGACCTGACGAGAGGAAAGAGAGGTGCTTGTGGATTAGACATGTCGGCGCAGCAATCCAGAATTGTCTTGTTGGCATGTTGTATAGGAGCTGCAACACATATAGGCCACGCCAGACATTTGTTTGAGCACCTTATCGAAAAGTATGGTTCTGGATGCCCAATCGATGTTGGAAAATCTGCAGGTGTTGAAGTAGAGGCACCAGTCACACGCTTGGTCTGCGGCGTTAGACCAAGAACCCTGGGGGATTTAGAAGAAGTTCTAGACTATCTTGAAACTCAGATTACCCATCGCTCGCAGCAACCCATACAGGACAAGAAGGTAGCGCTTTAGACTTTGAATCTAAAGCATTCCATGCAGGAATGATTGACCAAGTTGGGATGGAAGTTGCTGACATGGCGCAGATTTCAGCCTTCGGCTTTCCTAAGGCAGATCCTAACGCGCCATTAGCCGAAATAGGTCTAGGAACCGTTGACATATCAAAGCCTGTAATCTTAGTGATTGGACATAACGTTCCTCCGGCCATTGAGATCGTCGATTATCTTGACAGAAATAATCTCTATGAAAAGATTGAGGTTACAGGCATTTGTTGTACCGCACACGACTTGACAAGGTACAATCCAAAAGCCAAAATCATCGGCCCTATTTCATGGCAACTCCGATACATCAGAAGCGGAGTCCCAGACGTCATAGTTGTCGATGAACAATGTATCCGCGCTGACGTGCTAATCGAAGCACAGAAAACCAAAACGCCAGTTATCGCCTCCTCCGAAAAGAATTGCTTGGGATTGAAAAATCGAACCCTTGATTCAGTCGATCAGATAGTAGCAGAACTCGCTAATGGAAAAGCTCAAGGAGCGCTAATTCTCGACCCAACCAAAGTTGGAGAAGCCGCTGTAAGAGTTGCGATCGAGATAGCCCCCAAGCGAAACAAGTTCAAAACTATTCCCGACATCACTGAAATAATAAGGGAAGCAAAGAAATGCACAGAGTGCAACGAATGTAGACGTACTTGTCCCAATGATCTTCCCATCCCAGACGCTATAAACCAAGCAGCCAGCGGAAACCTGGGTAAACTAGCAGAACTTTATGATGTATGCATTGGCTGCGATCGATGCGAAAGCGCGTGCCCGAACCAGATACGAATACACAGCTCTATCGTGAAGGCTGCCGAGAAGAAGAGCAAGGAAGAAAAATATAAGATTAGAGTTGGAAGAGGTGCAATACAAGACACAGAAATACGAAATGTCGGTGCTCCTATAGTGCTCGGTGAAATCCCAGGAGTAATTGCACTAGTAGGATGCGCAAACTATCCCAAGGGTGGAGGAGAAGTCGCTGAGATGGCTGATGAGTTCGCCAGACGCCGATATATCGTAGTTTCCTCTGGATGCGCTGCCATGTCAATGGCCTTCCAGAAAAATGAGGAGGGCAAGTCTCCATATGAAGTCTACTCAGGTGCATTTGAAGCTGGAGGTCTAGTGAATGTAGGTTCATGCGTCTCCAATCCTCATATAGCTGGAGCAGCCATCAAGATAGCAAATATCTTCGCGAAGCGTAAATTGAGAGGGAACTATGAGGAGATTGCTGACTACATCCACAATCGAGTAGGTGCCGTGGGTGTGGCATGGGGTGCTATAACTCAGAAAGCAGCCTCTATAGCCAGCGGCTTCTGGCGCCTAGGAGTCCCAGTTATTGTGGGGCCACATGGGTCCAAGTACCGGCGTATGCTTCTCGGCCGGAAAGATCATGAAGAAGACTGGTATGTCTACGATGCCCGTACTGGTGTCAGGGTCTATGCAGGTCCTACACCTGAACATCTCTTCTACGCAGCTGAGACAAAGGAGGAAGCGATGGTTATGATACCCAAGCTATGCATGAGACCGAACGATACCACGAAAGGACGTGCAACAAAGCTCACCAACTACATAGATATGCATAGAAAACTCTACGGTGTGATGCCGGATGACCTTCACCAACTTGTGCGTAGAGAAGCTGAAATCCCAATGACAATGAAGGAAGAGATAATCAAGATTCTGGAGAAAAAAGGATGGCGAGAACAAGCCACTCCAGACCCAACCCTACTTCCGAGGATGATCCGGGTGAGAAAAGAATAGAGATTCAAAGCGCGCGCGCCTAGCCGTTGTGTTACTCATACGCATAATCCAAGCCTCAGCCTGCACTTTACCTAACCTAAATGTGACTGAAACGCATCAACGATGCTTTGGTGAGGAGGAGCTTCTTCTCGACTATGTGAAAGGTGGAGGCTGTATACTCGGAAAAACGGTTACGGTTGAATTTCTTGACTACGCGCATGAAGCTCCGTATAGCGCGCGTCCCACATCCCGTGCACATCTTGAGCAAGAAACACCACGTACTCAATCATGATGAGCCCGTTTCGTGTCTCGTTATTCACCCTTGATGGCCCTAAGAACGACGAATCCCCCTTCGCCATGCCCTCCTTAACAGGCTCCAGAGCGTTGATCTGGTTTATGTCTCGAAACAAAGTTTGGCACACCGAAAAATCCACAAAGGACAATCCAACTAGCATTTTCTTGATATCATCTACCGAGTAAAATCTGGCCAGCCCATAAAACACGTTTACTGTCTTCTTGGCTTCGTAGGATTTCCCCAGCTGACTATTTCTGTCTATGAATCCTATTATTGCAGCTCCTCGTTTCCTTAAGACTCTCCTAGTTTCTTCCAAAGCCTTCCATGGACTTCGGATGAAGCATATTGTGGTAACGTTAAGAACGAAATCGAATGTTTCTTCCTTGAAGGGCAAAAGCTCGCCCACACCACAAATGACATTAATTCCTCTCTTCTTTGCCATAGATGCCATTTTCGTTGATGGATCCAACCCAACTTTTACTTCAAATGGAGTAGAAAACCTTCCGCTTCCAACCCCCACTTCCAGCCCCAGACCGTCACGTGGGATAAGTCCTCCCAATGCCTCGATTTCAGACGTGTAGACCCATTTGTTCCTTCTAAACCATGCGTCATAACGGCGGTAAAACTTATCAAAAACCTGAATGGTGGCTGGAACCTTTCTGGCATACTCACTTAGATTTCTTATTCCCAATTTCTAACACGATTAGGAGCAACATTATTTGTCCAAAATACCTTGGCTCGTCTTTGAGAATATAAAGCGCAGAAGTTGAGTTTTGACCAACTCAGGGATGAAATTGAAGGAAAAGAACAACAGTTCCAACTCCTGCCACCATCAGGAGGAATTAGGGCGCGCTATCATGCATATACTGAGTCAGGAGATTTCTCGATCATCTTCACTATCTCAGCCTTGACCTTTTCTTCAAGTTCTGAACCATCCTTGGGTATAATTACAAGCTTTTCTCCCAACGCTTTTGCTATTGTACTGTCCTTGCATCCTATTTAGCGCGCGCTTCACGCAATCACGACTTGCACCAGATGAAAACTAAGAAAAAAATTGTTAGGGGTTACAGTCTCTACAGGTATGCTGGAAACGGTAGATCCACCAGATCTGTTCTGAAGTCTTTGCTTACTTCTGTTTGCTGGAGATAATAGATCCGTGGCTTATCTTTGTCTGTGGGCCACACATACCTGGTGCCGGGCCTCATTATGCATACCTTGAATGGCGCGAATTTCTTGTTCGCTATCATCTCAAGGTCTGTGGGGTCGCCTTCGACTATGCCCCAGTTCTCGTAATGCTGCGGAATGACAACCTTAGCGTTAAGACACTTTCCTGCACGGTACGCGTCGTAGGGGGTCATCTTGTCAGTCATGCCGTCTGGGTTGTCCCCGAAGGTTATCAGGGCCACATCTATGTTGCATTGCTTGCCGTGTTTGAAGAACAGGTTTGAGTAGTGGGAGTCCCCCGCATCATATACGCTGCCGCCGGGTGTTTTCAATATGTAGTTTACCGCTTTCTCATCCATCAGCTTCGCAAACTGTTCCATAGTCATCTTCTTGAAGTCCGACTGCTCTGTTATCAGGACTGTCCTGTCGAAGGATTCGACCGCATGTATCTCAGTATCCCTTATCTTAACGACTGAGCCTGGCTTTACTACTTCGATCCTGTCAGCTGGGACTTTCCATCTCTCGAATATTTCCTTGCATCTCGGAGGGCCAATGAACTTACAGTCCGTGTTCTGTAGGAGAGGCTTGATAGTGTAGAAGTCAGCGTGGTCCGTATGAATATGGGTTGATAGGTATGCGTCGCACTCCTTGATCACCCAAGGGTCTAGAACGTGTGGTACACATCTGATCCAGCACATCTTCTGTGCGCCAGTCATCCTTACTACGCCAGAGTACTTTGAGAACTCATTATAGTCCAGGCATCCTCCGGAACCACTGTATTGATCGATGCACAGGTTTGCTCCGCCAGAGCTCTTGAACCACCATGATGCTCCTCCAAGCCACCAGAGTATGAGGGTGTTAGGCTCCGGCTTGGTCGCCTCTATTTCTTTGTTGAGTACGGTGCCCCACTCCGGAAAAACGTCCCTTAACCATTGGTCTCGGTCTATTTCCTTGTCAGGCCCTAGATTGAGTCCGCCATCGCTCACGCCTTTAACACTCTTAGCCATATCAAATCCTCACTCTTGTTTTGTGTCATTGCACGAAATAAATCTTTGGCTGCTAGCCTCAGTGTGGCGCGCGCGGCCAATCTCGAACCATCACACAATACCAAAGGCCAAGATTCCTGCGAATAATATGTGCACTATCATATCATCAGACATACCGCGCGTGCTATGAGTATGTTCGGCACGCGCCTATTCGCCCACGGATGAAGCATTATGGCTTCGCATCAAGGCGCTCGTCAGTCGCGTTAACGTCTACACTGGGACAGCGCTCTCTCGAGGAATCTTTTCTAGGCCTGATCGTGATATGGCTGCTGGTTTTTCAGTACTGACGCGCGCGCTTACATGCCTCACAGGTGAAGATATGACTCTATTGAGCATCAGAGACTACCGAAGGAGCTTTGAAACGCGGATGTTTGTATCTGGCTTATGAAAGCAGCTCTGTTTTCTGCTCAGCAACTTTCTCATATAGAAGGTATGTCCTTCATATTTCATTTGAATCAGTTTCCCTTCCTTGATCAACTTTTCCACTACACGCCAATCAGTATTCGCTTTTCTTAGTAGATTTTCAACAGCTTCTCTACGCATCGGATGGACTGATGTGATACTAAGTAAATCATCCTCGGAGTGGCCCGTAGAGGAGAAGGCATCTCCCTCATACTCTATCAAGTACTCAACTCTATTCATGTCGATGGCAGTGCTTAGAATTTGATATGCTAGATTGATTTTATGTTCACTGGCTGCATGCACCCACTTCTCAGCTGGAGGCCTCGTTGGAATGGCAACGTAAGCTTTGCTTAGCCCTATCCCCGCGAGAAATCTCGCTATATCCTTAATCTCCTTGTCTTTGTCGTTGACTCCATCTATGAGCATCGTCTCCGAAATGACCTCACCCTTGAAGGCCTTTGTAAACTTACGTATCCCCTCTAATACAGCAGATAGGTCAAGAGACTTATGGGGCCTATTTACTTTGCGCCAAACATCTTCGCTGACAGCATCAACTTTCAGGGAGACTAGGTCTGCTTTTCCCAGGTTCTCTCTAACGTCATTTCTATCGATGAGTGAGGCGTTCGTCAAGACGGCTATGCCTATCCCCAATGGCCTTAACAATTCGGTCTCTCTTCCAAGGTTCACGTCTAAAGTTGGTTCTCCATCAGGGACAAAAGAAAGATAATCTATTGATTCTTCAGCAGCTTGAGATCGATCGACCTTCTCCTTGACTTGCGTAAGGATGCATTCAGGTTCGTAGAAGCATCGTCTATCGATATGCATCTTTGTTGTTCTACCCAACTGACAGTAAATGCAAGAATAGGTGCATCTTTTTGCCGGGATATTATTTATTCCTAAACTCCGTCCCAAACGCCTCGACGGAATAGGACCGAAGGCTGCCACATTCCTTACCAGTATTGAAATTCTCTTAGACATAGAATGACATTTTATGGTGCTGTTCTCGGTCTGATGATGATCTGCCTGCAGGCGTCTTTGAATTGTGGTACTCCACCACCCTCGGAGATTACTTGTAGCAACCTCTCAGCGTTAATGACCTTGATTCCACCCATCACCGTCACTCCTCGTTTGAACAGGGGATCCGGAATCATACTTGTAGTAGGACCCACCACCCCTACCTCCCTCGCGTTTCTAGACAACTCTAGGAGGTGGTCTATTGTTCCGTTGATAATTGCAGTTCCAGTGATGATGACTATGTCAGCCTTTGGAAGAATCTCCCCACAAGCAGTGTCAGGAAAGATATCTTCGCCCTGCACTGTCGGATTCCTTTCCATTATGTAGAGATTATTAGTCCTACCCTTGATGGTAGAAATGAACGGTTTGAAGTAGCCTACCATAGCTACTGTGTTATTTTTCTTGATCTCGATTTGAGTTATGTAGTCAGCGCCCTCGGTGAACGAATAGGGTCCAATATTTGTTTCGAAGACTATCTGGGACAAGGCGTTTATGGTTGCGATGCCTACTACAGCTTCACCAAGCTTCCAAGAATTTGCTAACTGAGCCAGTTCTAGAGCTGAGCTATCGAACAGTGTTCCAGCGCTGTCGATTTTTTGACAGCAAGATAAGTCGTCCAATAGAGTATGGCAAACTCCAACATGACCTGTACTCAACTTGACACCCGTATAGCCGAGTCCAACTCGGACGTCACGAACTCTTATGCTGGTTACGTCAGGAACTCTATTTTCCAATAACATCAACAATTCTCTGACAATTTCACCAGGCACCTTAGATCACAACCATTTAGGTCGCAGCAGAACTATCTCAGATGCGCTCGCCGCATTTTTTCCAACATAATGGGCGAGTGTATGCATCACAGCTGCCCAAGTTGATCTTCGGGTTTTTTTCGGTTAGGATTTTTGAGTTCATTTATTCTGGAGTTTATGCTCTCGAGCTCATTGCTTAATCTGTTCTTGTGGTCTTCAAGAGCTTCCAATTCATCTTGTGGTGGAGTATGGGAAGGGGTTTTTAGCTGAAGATATTCTGGCTCCTGATAGCTACAGTCTGGTGGTTGCCATCGAGCCATAGGCGGAAGATGAGTTGAGGGGTAGTCTGCTGCACCGAAAGCTCTCATGCCTCTACGTCCCATTCCTCTGCCCATCCCCATTCCAAAGTGAGCTGAAACGTTTGGAGCATTTGCACCTTCTTGCAGTTTTCCCGACTGGCATCTTGCTATTACTTCTCTAACCGTGCCTGTGTTTTCTATTATGATCTTGATTCCGCCGGCGGAGAGAACTTGATGCGCATTGGGTCCAACGCTACCTGTTATAACTGCTTGAACTCCCTTGTTCGCTATTATTTGTGCTGCTTGAACTCCAGCTCCATGCATGGCTTGAGCGCTTACATTGGGCAAGGCCTCAAATTTCATGCTGTCCATATCTACGATGACAAAGTAAGCACATCTCCCAAACCTTGGATCGATTTGAGCATCCAATGTTCCGCTCGTTGCTGTGACACAGACTTTCATTTTTGCACTTCCGGTTTTTGTTGCTGTTTCTCATTATAGTTTATTAGCGTACCCTGCCCTTCAAAATTTCCTGTCTGAATGGTTATGGTGTTTGATCTAAGCTCCGATTTGTCATCCTTCCAAGTCACGGTTAGCTTCACCATCTCCATTGCCTCTCCAACAAGGACTGCGGTCGCTGTACCGTTTTCTAGTCTGAGTGTGTAGGTGCTCAGTTCAGCGCGACAGGTTTGGTGACTGAATGGGGTCACATTCAATTGCAGGATGTCATCTCTGCTTGTATCGATAATCCCTTCATCATTGACTGCTCTTATCGTTATTTCCGTGGGGTCATCGACGCCTATGTGTATGCGCTCATAAACAATCACCAGTTTTGTGGCACTTGATTTTTTTAGAGTTGGAATTTGACCTTCTGATCCAAAAGACGAAAATAACCCCAAAATAGTCACTATTAGAGTAGTGACTGAAAATAGCCTCTGCAATTTCACGATCTGCGTGGGTTTTAGTCTCAATTATGTAACCAATATGCTTAACTAAGGTTAAGAAATAAATACTTTTTGCATGCTATGGTTAAAATATTACTACAGAGTATTTGGAGATTAACCAGTTGAAGATGCGGATAGCAGTAGCATCTGAAGGCTTGAGTGGCTTACGATGTTGTCCCAGAGGTGTTTGGGCGCTCCCCAGCATTCACCATCGTCGACATAGAAGATGGCGCAGTGAAGGAAATCAGAGCCAAGAAGGATCATCAGCCGACATCCCTTACGGCGCCGGTCCACTAGCCTGCACAAGGCTAAGCAAGCTTGGAGTCAATATAGTTATCGCGGCAAACTTCGGTTCTACCGTATCAGCAATGTTAAAAGCGGCAGAAATCAAGGCGCTCACAGTGAAGCCTGGGACAAAAGTGAAGGATGCAATCCAGCAGTATCTCGTAAAACGCTAGGGAGTCAGATCCTCAGCTTCTTAGAGGATACAGAGTTGAAGGAGATAGTTGTCGTCAGTGGTAAGGGAGGAGTTGGAAAATCTTCCATAACAGCCTCGTTAGCAGTATTGCTAGATGAAACTGGAGTTAGCATAACTACTGTTGATTTAGATGTGGATGCGCCAAACCTATCCATTGTGCTTGGAACCGACATCACAGATTTCACTGAAATTCAAGCTTCAGAGAAAGCATCAATAGATACGACAAAATGCAAGAGATGTGGAAGATGCGTACCCGTATGCAAGGCAGAAGCTTTGATAAACATTGAAGGTGGTGTACCTACAGTAATACCATTCCTCTGTGAAGGATGTGGAGCCTGCACCGTCGTCTGCCCTACATCCGCCATATCAATCAATCGAATAACAAACGGCAGAATTGGAGTTGCAAAGACCCCTTATGGCTTTCCCATAGTCTCAGGCCAACTGAATATGGGTGAGAGCAGCTCAGGTCACATAGTGACAGCAGTAAAGGTCAAGGGTAGAACGATTGCTGAAGATTCAGGATCCGATCTGATTCTTGTCGATGGACCTCCAGGAATAGGGTGTCCAGTAATAGCTTCTATAGCAGGAGCCAATCATGTGCTGATAGTAACAGAACCCACACCGGCGGCGAGAAACAGTTTAGATCGCATATTAAACGTCCTAGATCATTTCAGGATCCCTGCCAGCGCCGTAATAAACAGATACGATCTTAACCCTATTTACGCGAACAAGATTGAAGATTGGATCCAAGCCAAATGGGCGATACCAATAGCGCAGAAGATTCCTTTTGACAAGAATATTCTACTCTCACTTTCAAAAAAAATTCCAGTTGTAGAATATGCGCCCAACTGTCCGGCATCTAAAGCGCTTCGCTTGCTCTCTAGCCGGATCCTTAAGGTGATCTAATGGACAGGAACATTCTTGAGGCTTTCAATAGAAAACCCGTTGATATACCGATCGTAGCCGTGACTGGCGGCAAAGGAGGGACTGGCAAAACAACCATAGCGATCAACTTAGCAGTTGCACTAACTAACAAGGGATACCGTATTCTGCTAGTAGACACGGATGTAGATTCGCCCACAACAGCTATTGTGTTAGGAGTACAATCTACACCTGTCCAAGAAGTGAAGTCATTCATCCCAAACATCATTAAAGCAAAATGCAATAAATGTGGAAAATGTGCGGAGGTTTGCCGCGCCCATGCCCTAATCCAGATCATAGACAAATACCCGATGTTCTTTGAGGAGCTATGCTCTGGATGCGAAGCATGCTTCCTGGTTTGCCCTCAAGAAGCCATCGACATTGACAAAAAGATCATAGGGAGTATTCATCGCGCGTCTGATGATAACGTGAGCTTCATTGGTGGAGAATTAAAACCTAGTGAGGTACGATCAGCTCAGGTCGTAACAGCCATAAAAAGCCTCGCATTCAAACAAGCGAGCAAAGAAAATTGTGATATCATGGTCGTTGATACTCCTCCGGGAACTCATTGCAATGTAGTCCAAAGCCTAAGAGGCTCTGACTTAGCCTTGGCGGTCACGGAGCCTACCCCACTTGGCATATACGACTTAGACCTGATATTGAAATTAGCATCCACACTGGCAATCCAGACCAGAGTCATCATCAACAAAGCAGATCTGCCTGGCCAAGATAAAGAAGGCGTGCTCAAAGTTGCGAAACACTACGGGACTGAAATAATCTCAAATATTCCAGTAGATGAAAAGTTATTCCAATCCTACGTGGATGGAAAACCCCTTGTAACATTGTACCCTGATTCGCCTGCGGCCGTAGCGATCAAGAAGCTCGCTGAATCAGTCCTTGACCACATCAAGAATCCAATGGAAAGCTTTGGGCTTCCATCTTCAAAAGCTTTGATGCAATCAAGAAAATAAAATCGATACGGGTTAATTTGACGGCACTCGAGGAGAAAGTAAAGGAAAGGATCAACGCAATAATTGATCCTGAGACCGGTCTAGCTTTTGGAGAGATGAGGCTGATCAAGAAGCTGGAGGAAAAGAAACCTGGAATCATTAGAATAGTTTTCAGACCCACCAGCCCTCTATGCCCCATCGCGGTGAAACTTGCCTTTGACATCAAGAATGAGGCTTTGAAAGTTGAGGGAGTAGACACAGTGTTGGTATACTGTCAAGACCACATGATGGAGGAAATGATAAACAGAATTGTTAATGAGGTGAAAGCTATTCCTGAAAGGAACAGAAACACTAGCACTACTGAGCAAGAATCGGCTATACAAGTAAATCTTATCAGTGGTAAACCAAAGCTATGCCCGCAGATAAGTCTGATAGTCGACCATGTGAGGCAGAAGTATGTCTGTGGATGCGGTCTCGCCGCACTTGAGATGGTGCTGAAGTACTATGGGGAGACGGAGGCCCAGACGGACTTTCTGGTAGATAAACGCGTAAAGAGACAAGTGGAATGTGCAGAAAGAGGTCTTAACGAAGGAGCCATAGGAACGCTTGCGCTGAGGCGGGGCTTCAAAGTCGTTGTTTATGGCGAGAAACCACATTTATCAAAAACGTTCTTTCAACTTGGTGGGAAGTTGAAGAGGGTTAAGACGCACAAAAATCTGATCCTCAGGTGTCTCCAGAATGGTGTACCTCCAATTGTCTTGATTCCGAAGGTAAGCGAAGCGTATGAAAATGAATCAGAAGAAATTGGTCACTATGTTGTTCCAGTCGGAATCGACAGTAGATGTCAACTTCATATTGTGGACCCGCAGTACGCTCAAGGCCCCAAGCAAGACTACTGGGATCGCTGGTCGTCCAGCCTCATAGAGATAAGACCTTAGTTTGGACGTTACGGAAGAGTAATGCATAATCCCGATTAATGATAGGGCCAAAGTAATTCATAGTTGAAAAGCCTTCGCTCATCTGTGCACTGCGGCGAGAGGGGCGCTAGTACATTCCACCGCTAAATCGGCCCATCCTTCGACGGTACCCCATCCCCATTCCTCTACCACCACCTAAACTCCTCCCCATTTTTAGTCCATATTGCATCTGTGGAGCAAAGTAGGGCTGTTGTGAAGGCATTGCAGGCTGAAACTGTTGTGGTGTGACTGAAGGAACTGTTGCTGGAGGAGGATACTGTCCCACTGGGGATTGGTATGGCATAGAACAGGGAGGCGTCTGGTAAGGCATGACCCCAAAATTTGGCTGACCCATGATATTCGCTGTTGGAGCTGATGTCTGTGATGTAGGATTGGCCCACCATCCCCTTGGCATGCTTGGAGACCATCTGCAATAAGATGAGGGATTTGGGCCCAGTCCCATCCTGAGGCCTCTTCCACGGCCATACATACCGTAGCTCATATCAACCCTAGAAATATGTTCTTTTGCACAAAACATAAACCTTGCCCACTGGATGGCCTACATCAATCAGCGCGCGCTACAGCAAATACCCAAGTGGACCTAGTCTACTTGTTTTCGAGTCCATGCCTATTATGCCCTCCTATCCAGCTTAGGGGATCCAACCCTGTTGACATCTAGCCAGTCACCTCATGTCTAGGAGATCTGAATTCAATGCTGGAGTAAATGCCTAAAGTATGTATTGTATGCATAGCGCGTGCCAACTTGCCCGCTTACACCATCAGAATTCAATGATATCGCCTACATGTACAAGCTTACATTTATTCCCAAAATGACTGAGTAGTTGATTGATTGCGGTGGAGCCTGTGCAGTGGCATGGCCATATCATTTTAGGCTTGAGTCTTGCAAATCCTTCTATGCTAGCCTGAATTCTGGCGCTATCAGCCTTTACCAGATGGAAGCCCCCAATTATGGCGTATATGTTGTCTATCTCACTTGTCTTCTGAGCATGTTTAAGCGTGTTTATGATCCCAGAGTGAGCACAACCCGCTATTATCACAAGGCCTTTGTCCTTTAGGTTGATGAACAGAGCCTGATCGTCAAGAACAGGATCTTCAACGAATTGCTCATCAGCCACAGTGTAGAAGCCTTTGGTTTGTTCAAAATGCGTCTCTCTAGGTATCTCACCACTTGCCACTACACCATTCAGTATGGTAACTACACTGCGAGAAAGCAACAATACTCCTCCCAAGGCTTCTATGGAGGCTTGATCAAATCGCGGACCTATGGATTTGAGATGTGGGCCGTAAACGAGTTTTGGATCAAAGATCTTTGGATGTGCAACTACAGGAATAGGTCGACCAATATGCTCCAGTATCTTGAGCAATCCTCCTACATGATCATAGTGCCCATGGCTTAGGACAACAACATCAGTTTTCCTAAGGTCGACATTGAGCTTGTATGCATTCTGCAGAGCTACGTCTGGCGGTGGGCCGGCATCCATCAGGACACTTGAATTAACACCAGCTACCTTGGCTTCAATGAAGAAAGAAAGGCCGTGTCTAGCTTCCAGATAAGGTTTCTCCACATTAGCAGTATCCTCTGCGAGAACAGTCACCCTCAACATCTCAACCGATGGTGCAGCACCTTTTGATATGGTAACGACTCTCACCATCTTCACTGACAATATGCGTAACCTCTAGAGAATTCGTCCTGCTTAGAGTAAAAGTCAAGATGACCCAAGGCGCACTTATCTGTCGCAGTGCGCGTTAAACACGATCTAGAGTGGCCCAATGTAGGACTTTGTTGCCGGACATCCCAAGCACTGCTTGTTCTTGAAATTCTCACACGCACTGCAACGTGCCCCACAAGGAGCACATGCCTTCCGCTCAGCAGTTATTCTCATGGGCAAGAACTTTGGGTAAGTCGGTAAGTCACCTATATAGACTTCTGATCTTCTGACTCCTTTCTGGACACGCAATGAACAGATGCCTATAACACTCTCCAACGTGGGAAAATCTTCACCAACTATTATTGTTAGTAGGTTGGATGCGCTGAGTGCGGATAGTAACACAGTTCGTGGGCAATTCTTGAATGCCTCAATTAGCTCTTTCAGCCTTTTTGAATTCACAACTTCGACGAGTATGACTGCTACTTTGGCGTCTAGTCTTTCTGTATTCAGGCAAGCAGATATATTGACTATGCCTTCGTTGATTAGCTTCTCAAGCCTCTTGTGGATTGCAACATGCGATATCCCTGTTTTCTTAGCGATGCTAGATAAGGCAATTCGTCCGTCCTTCTGTAGCTCAGATACAATTATAGTATCGACCTTGTCAAGTAGTTTTCTTGACATCTCGTACCCCGTTGAAATACTCAAATTGAGATCTTCAACTCCAACCTTTAAAGTCGCTTGAACCACCAGAAGACAAGATACACGATAAAGCCTTCTGTTAGCTTAGGGAATTTGAAGGAGATGAGAAAAGACGAGGAATGGATTTTTGGCGTGCGTGCTCAACGTGTCTCCTTGTAGGGAATCATGCAAAGAAGCTTCATTGTCTTTTGGCTTATGTTCCTTGTTTGATGTGTTTCGTTAGGTGGGATGAATATGAAGTCACCTTCCTTGACTTTCTTCTCCTCCTTTCCGTTAGTTACGACTCCTTCTCCCTCTAATATGAAGATCTCATGCTCCCAAGAATGGCTGTGAAGCGGACTGTAACCCTGAGGGTCTATTTCGATATGTCTCATAGCAAAGTTTTCAGCTCCCATCTCCTTCGAGATGAGCCACCTCATTTTGACTTTTTCAGCTCCTTCATCGACTCCCTTGGCTTCAACATCTTGGTAACTCAAAACCATCATGTTTGCTAAACCACACTATTTTGTTCGAATCCCGGATGATAGAATTGTAACCAAAAAGGTTTAAATGTGTTTCTATAATTAACCGGACTTCCCACCATAATTTAAAATTGAGGTTAGCGCTGATGCAGACTAATCTGGAGAAATGTCCTTCCCACGGACCCTCAAGCCGTTTCGGCCACGCAGGGAATTCGGACGACAAGCAGGAACGACTACTCAGGGACAGAATGGCCAAGGTGAAACACAAGATAGCTATTGTCAGTGGCAAAGGAGGAGTTGGAAAGAGCGTCACGACTGTTAACCT
>Ga0315291_10002435_pt1 | contig 24416 bp, 18 predicted proteins | sample YL17G12_20_MG_FD_203070 | JGI IMG/M metagenome (GOLD analysis project Ga0315291, IMG submission 203070) | Sediment microbial communities from Yellowstone Lake, YNP, Wyoming, USA - YL17G12_20 | ecosystem: Environmental > Aquatic > Freshwater > Lake > Sediment | place: USA: Wyoming | collected... | reverse complement strand
TCGAGAAATTGAAAATAATATAATAAAACCAGTGAGGTTGATTATGTTTGAAAAAAAGAATTATAAGGCTCAAAACTAAAAGATAGATAATAGTCGCCCGGTCAACTGGTAGAAAGATTGAATTCTTTTTCATGTTTTCTTTTCGTATCGTAGCGTCCCGCATTTTGCGGGACTAAAGAAACGTCAGGGATAAACCCTGACGCTACGGAATTTAAGCTCTACCTTTTCCCTTCAATTACTATTACCAGCTCTCCTTTGATCTTCATAGTTTTAAAATACTCTATTATCTCAGATAAATTGCCCCTTTTAACTTCTTCGAACTTTTTGGTCAACTCCCGGGCTATGCTGACTTTTCTGTCTCCTAATATACTTAAAAGGTCACTCAAGGTTTTAAGAAATCGGTGAGGTGACTCGTAAAAGATCAGAGTCCTTTTCTCTTCACAAAGTTCTAAAATCCTCTTTTTTCTTTTCCCAGCTTTAGTTGGCAGAAAACCTTCAAATATAAATTTGTCTGTTGGCAAGCCTGAAATCACCAGAGCGGATACAAAAGCTGTAGCTCCTGGTATAGATTCCACCCTGATCCCTTCCTGAATAGCTAATTTTACTAAGAGAAAAGCCGGATCAGATATTCCCGGAGTACCTGCATCTGAGACTAAAGCCATTGAATTACCGGATTTCAATTCCTGTATCAATGAATGAACTTTTTGTTCTTTATTAAAATCATGATAGCTGATCAGACGATTGGAAATGGAATAATTTTTAAGGAGAATCCCGGTTTTCCTGGTATCCTCGGCGGCAATTAGATTTACTTCTTTTAAAATCCTCAGAGCTCTTAAAGTTATGTCCTCTAAATTTCCAATTGGAGTGCTGACCAGATAGAGGGTCCCTGAATTTCTCAGTTCTTGATTCATCAGTATTCTTTAATTTTTAAGCTATCAGGGCATTTTTAGTAGGAACCCAGTCATCATTCTTCTTCTCTAAGGGAATCATTCCCCTCTTCTTATATCCCCAGAAAAGTTGATAAAGATAAGGCAGACCTAATTGAAAAATTTTCTTAGGCCTTAAGTAAAAGGAAAGATAAGCCCGGATGATTAGTCTTTGCAACTCCTTAGGTGTAATCTTGTCCAGGCTCATAACCGGCTGTCCCCCCCAGAAGATCTCCCAGTTATCAGTTAGAAGCTTATCTTTTACTGCATCGTAAAGCCGGGTCCCTGGATAAGGGGTTAAAATGGAGAACTGGGCATAAGCTGGGTTAAGTTTTTTAGCAAAGCGGATGGTCTCTTTAACCATCTTTTTACTCTCATCTAATCCTCCGATTATAAAGCTTCCCCAGACATCGATCTTGTTTTTCTTTAGAATCTCCATCCCTTTGAAAACAGTGTTTACCTCTAAATTTTTACCGAAGCCATCTAAGGTCTCCTGATTAGCACTCTCCAGTCCGATAAAAACCTGTCTTAGCCCGGCTTTGCTCATCATCTCGACCATCTTTTCATTCTTTATGATAGTATCAATTCTGGAAAAAGCCCACCATTCTAGATCCCATCCCTTTTGTAATATCTTTTCACAGAATTCTATAACCCTAAATGGGTTTAATGTAAAATTATCATCCAGAAAGGCTATGGCTCGATAACCATAACGATGGTAAAGAATCGAGACTTCTTCTATGATATTCTCAACTGATCTGGTTCTCCATTTTATCCCGGAGAATTCGGAACAGGAACAGAAATCACAATTAAAAGGACATCCTCTTGAGGTTACCATGGTAGCGCTGAACCTTTTTCCCATATTTAGAGTATAAAGGTTCAAAGGTAGAAGGTCTCTGGCAGGAAAAGGTAAAAAATCCAGATTCTGAATATAAGGGCGAGGAGGATTTTTATCCCAGGTGCCGTTATTACGGTAGGACAACCCATTTACCTTCTTAAACTCCTCTCCATTTCCTAACGTCTCTACTAAATCTAAGATGCCGTATTCACCCTCCCCCCTTATCACATAATCGACTGAATCCGAGGTCAAAATCTCCTCATCGAAAAAAGTAGCATGCGGCCCACCCATCACTACTTTTACCTTGTGCCTTTTAGCTGCTCGAGCGATCTTCTGGGAGACAGGATAGCGGGTAGTGTCAACTGAAATTCCAACTAAGTCGAAATCCTGATAAGGAAGAAACCGGTAATCAAAAGACTCCACATTCAAATCCACAATTCTCACTTCATGCTTTTTCTCTCTTAAGATACTGGCTAAATAGCCCAGACTCAAAGGGGGAAGCTTAAGGCCAATCCGGTGATAAAAGTTTATGGCCGGGGGGTTAATTAAAAGTATCTTCGTCTTACTCTCCTTCTCTAAATTGTTCAAAAATTTCTACTAATCAAATCTTCAAACTTAAAATCTTTTTCCTTAAGGCCTGGTTTGGTTCTGCAGGATAGCACCGAGAGAAATTGTCAAAGAATATTTCTTGCTTCATATACGGATACATACTAAGAAAACCATATCCTACCTTATAATTATATTTATAATATCAAAAATTTGAATGTTTTGCAAATAAAATTTAAAACTTTTTTTAATTGTATCTAATATTGAATAAAAATGTAGGGCAAGACCTCAGCCTTGCGAAAGATGGTAGGGGTGAGCTTCCCTAATACCAGATGTGTAGGGGCAACTCATTAATTATCCCTACCAACTTAGGTTAACCTTGAATTTTTCAGAATAATCCTCTACTCAAATCGCATTACTCCATAATATTTAATCTCATAGGTAATCGGATAGATCCAATCAGAGGAGGAGTTTAACCTTTTCTGTTTTCGTCTGAAGTTAAGTTCCCAGATATCACCTTTCTTGGGTTTGGCTTTTAGTTGAGAAAAAGGAATCATGATTTCAATATTCCATCCTCCCCCATCCATAGAAGTCTTAACTTCATATTTTCCGTTCCAATTCCTGTCCGCATCGTAATTCCCCCCATTATATTTAATCCATTGATCAAAAGGTGTTCCTAAGGGATTAAAATAAATCTGATAAATGTCTTTTAAGCTCGTATCCGGACAGATGAAATAACCCACGCAGTCTTCAGCATAAACAGCCCCATCTTGAACCCTGGCTTGAGCTACCATCTGATCTTTTTTACTTTCCGTGCATTTGACAGCCAAATAAAGATTGTTTTTATCATAACCGAAATAAAACGTTGTTGGTTCAACCATAGTTTTATCTCCACTTGGGGAGCCAAATGCAGTTACGGGATTAATCTCCTTCCATTCCGCCTCTGAAACTGTTCCATCGATCTTAGGAGAGCTTCTCATCTTCTTACAGTTCATTTCTCTTTTCACCCAGAGCTTATCCTTAAGCGGATAAGATTTTTTCTCGCCAACTGGATAGTTAAAGCTGTAAGCTGGTAGAGGGAAGATTTCTCCTTTTAGAGCGACCTTAAAGCTTAGATCTTTGGTCTGTAAGGGATTTATCTCAATCAGCTGGACTTTGGGGTCTATGCTCCAGTTGTCCTGACACTCCCATCTGAGAGTATCCTTCAAGGTTTTCTCTCCTGCATTCAGGATCTTGACCCTTTCCTCTCCAGAAAACTCTATGACATCTTGAGAAATTAGAATCGGAGAGAACTCCATACATTTTCCATCCACGATTTTGTCGATAACTATCTCATCTTTTATGGTAACAAGATTTTTATCAAAGATATTTCCCAGACCAATGACTGCTACATCTAACTTGTTCCCTTTTATCGTGCACCAGAGGAATTGATGAAACTGGCCTAAGTCTTTGCTTTCCAGAGAAAGTGTAGCCCCAGAGGCTCCCATGCTAGTATATTCTATTCCATCTTTTTCTCCGGCAAAATAGTTATGAAAGTGTCCGTTAAAAACTCCATCCACTCCAAAGCCTTTAAAGATCTGGTGAAGCGAATCCGGTTTGTTGTCTCTCATCAGATGCAACCATAAAGGCTTATGAAAAAAAACGTAAATGTTCTCTTTGCCCTTGTTTTTCTCCAGATCACTCTTCAGCCAGTTTATCTGTTCTTTAGGAATATCCTCAAATTTTTCCGAACGGGAAACATCCAAGATGATAAAATGACTGTTTTTGAAATCAAAAGAATAATAGGGATTTCCGATCCTGTTCTTATAGTTTATTTCACTGGTCTTATCCCAGATATCGTGATTCCCGGGAGTAAAATAAACCTTGGCTTTCATGTCTTTTAACATTCCGAAATATTCATCCCATTGTTTATTTGTTACACTGCTGTCTGAATTATAACCTTCGATAAAATCCCCCACTGTCAGGATAATATCCGGGTTCAGGCGATTCACTTCTGCTAAAACCTTCTCATATACCCCTGGCTGAGCACCTCCGGTTCTATCCCCTAATACTGCAAAATGAAAAGATTCCTCCGCATAGGCATTCAGGAAGAATATACACAAGAATAGGGGCAGCAAAATTGTAAACCTCTTTTTCCTTCTAGATCTGAACATAAACCTTACCTCCTCTTATAGGTTGATTATTTTCTTTTATTTATGAGTATAACTAAAAAAATTAATTGTCAAGGGAAAAAGATGGAAAATAATTTAAACGATTGATGATTAATGAAAATGCAGGGCAAGACCTCAAACTTGCGTGGTTTATGAAAAGTAGGGAGTCTGGGACAACTTTAGAACTTTTTTAGTATCGAATCCAGGTGCGATTCGGATTCATTGTTTGTTTTGAAAAACTTAGGGGTAGGAATCCGCTCCCACCCCTGTAAAGCAGATAGTCAGGAGCTACTCCCAGCTCTCCGGGGGTCGAACGGAACTGCTTCTCCACAGATAGCACACTTCCTCGACTCTGGTTGGAAATCGCTTGGGAAGACATGGAACCGCCCAGTATCTTCGCTGCAAACCAACACCACCCCGCTGCAAGTTGCGGTGAATACTCCATTGTCGTATCGCAACCCTGTCTCGCTCCCAGCAAAGTAAATAAGGTTTTTTCTGCCTTTGTCATCAATCTCCAGGCTGCCTGAAGATGCTGTAGTTACGATATAACCTTGATAAGTTGACCAGCTGCTGTCAAGGAAGACAGAGTTTGTTGTGTACACTCCAGTGGGAACAGTATGCTTTATGAACTTGTCAAGTTGATACTGACTTGAGGTGAGGTCGGTCGGATCATCGACTGGAGAAACTAATCCGTATTTCCGAACACATTTGTAGCAGTAGTATGTCGGCATCTCACAATCCTTTTCGCCTAATATTGTTTAACAGAGTAAATAATACACAGGGCAATCGCCTTGGGAGAAACCAAATTAGGGATTCAAAATTTTGAACCCCTACAAAACAAACTGCCGGAGCCCGGAATTGAACCGTATGTTACAAAAATAAGTAGATTGTATAATTCAATCTTTCTTTACAGATTACTTTTAGGAAATCAAGTATGACCTTTAATATAGTTAAAGTTCAAATTCTTCTCCACCCGTATAATTGGGAATCTTACCCGAAATTATTCTATCCATCAGGACATTTGCTTTTTTCAATAACTGTTGGTCATTATATTTTGTAGCGATATTTTTCACTTTTTCAGTTATTTGTTTTGCCTCATCTTTCTCACCAAAAATTCTTAATTCATTTGCGAGGTTATGAAGTGCATATGCAGTGCTTATTTCATCGCCTGTTGCAGAATAAATATCCTTAGCCAATAGCAATGCGCGCTTAGACAACTGTTTTTCTTCTTCTGCCCTAGCTACTCCGAAGTGTTTCAAGTGTATATATCGATGGCCAGCTGCTGATCCTATAAGTGAATATACTAGAGCCAAAGCTTCAAGACTCTTCGCCTCTTTAGCTATTTTTTGTGCTGAAGCGAAACATTCTTGGGATAATTTATCAAGTTCTCGTAATTTTTGAATAGTTTGTTGTCTCTTTTCTTCAGTAATTAAGGGAATACCTGTAACATTAGACAATTTAATGTTAAAAGCTGCATCCATATCTGTATCTGAGAATTGCACTGAAATGAATCTCCCTTTATATGCCAATAATACAGCCTTTTCACTTGTGGCACTAATCAAGTCTGCAATTTTTATGCCTTCATCACACATAGCGATCAAATCATTTATTGAGTCTTTTGGTAATCTGCACCAATTTGCTAAGACCAAAACAGCTTGGAGACGAGCAAGATTATCGTTGGAACTATAGAAAATTGTTCTCAGTTGTGTCTTATTCTCTTTAGAAGGTCCGCCTTTTCTCAAATCCATCACTAGCTTGTAATCAACTGTATTGCTTCGAGTTGTATGCTTTTCTTCTTGGCGTAACCGCATAAATTCTTTTAAAGTTTCTTTTAATTTAGACTCCGAATTTTCAACTTGTTTTTTCAGTAGTGAAAAACCCTCGGTCTGGAGGTTTATTATATTAATATCACCTTCAACAGCAATATTTCTACCAGCTTTCATATTAAGATTTTGATTTATTGAAGGCTTTTGTCCTAAAAACTTTTCAAGGATGAATTTCCATAACCCACCCAGAATTTTTAGTACGAAATCTATCAATTAATCGCTCCAGTGATCCCAAGGTATCGTAACTTGCCAATGCCGGAGCCCGGAATTGAACCGGGACAGTGAAAATCACCGAGGGATTTTAAGTCCCTTGCGTCTACATATTTCGCCACTCCGGCAATAAGATCAATTAGACTATACAAGTTAAGTCTTTTGCTGTCAAGAACTTTTTTACGGTTTTGGAAACGGAACCGTTGGATAATGCACCTTTACGTTAAGAATAGAAGTGTTTTTTTAGACCGATTCTAATCAGGTAGTTTATTCCCAATCGATTGCGTTTTTTCCTAAGTTGTTTTCTGTTTAACGGAAAATTTCTAACTGCCGGACATGAAACACTGTAACCTTTCTGTTAACATCTCGTTTATCAAAGTGTAAGGAGATTAGTTCCTATTATTTGTGAATTATAAGTAGTTATCCTGGCGTTTGATACTCGAAGTCAGCCGATATAGAGATAGACTTGAAATAACTTATCTGACCAAGAGTTTTCTCGAAATCAAATTATTAACAGCCTTTGCATTATAGGATTGCTAATAGCAAAAAAAGAAGTATATTTAATTCATATTTTTTATTTAGAACTTTTTTGGGTTATTTTCTAAATATATGCTTAACAAGGTTCTCAGAGGATTGTTTCTCTCTTTAGCTGCCATACTGCTCTTGGTATCTTTGCTTTACTACATTCGAGAGGCTAATTCTATTGCTAACTGGAAATCCTCAGGGATGGTCCAAAGCACAGTTCATACAAATCCTGACAGTGTTCTGGGTTTCGTTCATATCGATACAAGTGACTTCGTTTACAGGCCTTTTCCTGATTCCGGTGATGTTCTTCTTACGCTGGATGACTCGATAGCAAATTCCCGCACCTGGCACAAATATTTTCGAGAACCCAATAAGCCCGGTCGAGAGTACCCACTTTCGTTTACCCATAAGAACGATACCTTGAAAACTGTTATTAGAACAAGACCTGTCCGAACATGGGATTTAGGTTTTATCTTGTTTATGACCATATTGCGCTTTTTGACTGCATTCTCCTATATGGGAGTCGGATTGTGGGCATATTTTAAGCGTCCAGATTCCGAAGGAGTTAGAGTTCTGGCTTTGTTTTGCTTTGCTATGTCAGGATTTACAGTCTTTGCTGTAAACCTGGGTTTAGAGGGATATACTACGATTTCCATCCCCTTTCTGTATCAGATTATGCTGGTTTTGAGTGGATTCGGACTCTTATTCGGCGCTTTCTGGCTGCATCTTCAACTTCTGTTTCCAAAACCCAAGAAGTTTATCTTAGCTCATCCTAAACTGCCATATCTGGTCTGCTACCTACCGGTCGCCCTTATATTTCTCCTATCATTTATAGGCCGGGCAAGGGGTTGGTACAATATGGTCTTTATTCTGATAGTCATTATGATGACACAGATCGTATTAGGGTTTATCGTATTGGTTAGATCTCACCTTACCACAACAAACTTACTCGAAAAAAGACAGACCAGACTCGTTCTGTGGGGATCAGGAGTTGCACTTCTTGGTTTGGTCCTTTTTTTTCTATTTGCTCTAATTGCCAGGCCATGGCTTATGAGATTGCCAGAAATTTACCTTTTTGGATTTGTGAGTTTTATCTTTCTGGGTTTACTTCTTTCTCCTATTTCATTTGCCTATGCTTTTGGACGTTATGGTCTGCTGGAGGTAGAGGGAAAAATCAAGCGGGGCACACGCTATCTTGCAACTATAATCACTCTGTTACTCGGGTTCTATGTCCTGATATACCTGATAAGCGGTATTCTGCTGAGCTCCCTTGGCATAGAAAGCCGCGGGATTATTCTGTTACTGGCTCTGCTACTGGCAATAGGTTTTACCCCGGCCCAGCGTAGAATACAGGCTTTTACAGAAAATAAAATCTATCCTGAAAGGAATAAATTAAGAATAATGCTGAACGATTTTCTCAGGCAGTCCCTTATTACAGCAGATAAAGAATCGTTCTGGTCTGAATTCGAGAAGCGTCTCAGGGATGTTTTAAAGGTTGACCTGGTTTACTCCGTGCTGAGATCTAAAGATGATACGCTTTTGGCTCACTGGAGCGGAGAGCCAACCCCATTTGACAGGGATAGTAAGTTTATTAAGGAACTCACCAGTTTGGAAAGCAGACCAGTTATGATGGATGAGGCTTTAGCCAGCGAAAAGGCCTTTCTTAATGATCAGGAGAAAGATTGGCTGAGTAAAAACGGAATTGCCCTAATTCTACCACTAGTGTCTCATTCAAGCACAGTGGGTTTTCTGGCTATAGGTTTCAAATCGGAGCACAAAGATTTTGAGGCGAAAGATATTGAGATATTGCAGTCTCTATCTTCTCAGGTAGCAGTGGCTGCGGAGAACATAATGCTTTTGGAGGAGAATCTCGAGAAACGTCGGATGGAGGATGAGCTTGGCAGAGCTCGCCAGATACAGCAAGGTTTATTGCCTCGGCAGATCCCAAAAACGCCCGGTCTTTTAGTTGCTGCAAAAAGCTATTTCTGTTTGGAGGTGGCGGGTGATTATTACGATGTTATCAATCTCGATGATAATCGCACAGTGCTTGCGGTTGGTGACGTATCAGGTAAAGGCGCGGGAGCAGCTCTTTTAATGTCCAATCTTCAGGCGTCTCTCAGGACTGTGGTCCGGGTCGGAATCAAACTCTCTGAGGCGGTGGGAGAAATAAACGATCTTCTATTTGCCAACACTCCACCGGACCAGTTTATAACCTTTTTCGTTGGTATCTACGACAAGAGGACCTCTACTTTGAGTTACGTTAATGCAGGACATAATCCACCTATAGTGTTCCGTAAGGGTTGTAAAATCGAGGAGTTGAGTACTGGTGGATTGATTCTAGGCGCCTTTGCCGGAGTATCATATGAACAGGGTTCTGTAGAACTGAAGGAAGATGACCTTCTTTTCCTGTATACAGATGGCATCAGCGAGGCTCAGAACTCAAAGGAGGAGATGTTCGGGGAAAATGGGATCAAGAAATTTTTGCTGAATAAGATCCACTTCTCCGTGGAGAGTCTTTTGGAAAACCTTGAATTTGAGGTCGTAAGGTTTACTGAAAATATCCCTTTAGCTGATGACTTCACAATCCTGGCTGCGAGGGTCTCAAAAAAGTAGATCAAGAAGACAGATTTTTTACAAATCAACAATCTTATTTAATCGGATACAGTCATACTATTGTTCCAAGATCTTTCAACTTAAACAGAGTATCCTTGGAGGGGATCTTGTTCCGTTACATTTACTCAAGCAAAAATACCAGCCCGGACACTTATGGAGCAGGTTTAGCCTAAAATAGTTCTCGCTTCTTGAAGAACAACTCCTGTTAGTACTTATAGACAAGTTTGAGATTTTTTGCTACGGTAGGAAATTCTAACACTGTTCTTTAAGAGAAAAGGTCTTGACTAAACGCTAATGGCAAGAGGACAAGTTATAAGATTTTGTCCTCTTACCAATGTATAGTACAAAGAGTGGTCTGATTATTTGCTAAGGAAAATGGTATAACAGAGGATTCGAGGAAAATAAAAATATAGGGGCGAGGTTTCCTCGTCCCTAAAAGGTCTTAAATGTGTTACCAATATTATGAAGTAACGCATTTAGGCGGATACACTCCAGTTCTTTCAATCTCTTCTAAATTTCTTCCTTTTCTCTTTATCAATCTTTTCAGTCGCATACTGGATTACCAGGCGTGGAGCTTTATTTTTCCACTTAAAGAGAAAATCTTCAACCTCTTTGGGCGTTTTTTTCCAGGTCTCCCTTAAAAGCCAGCCCACACCCTGATGAACTACCCTCTCCGGATCAAGGATAAGTTTTTGAGCAACGGATAAACCTTCTTTTATATAATCATCCTTTGAGACCAATTTCACCAGGGTAACTGCTACCGCTCTCCTTTTCCATTTAGAGGAGGACTTTGTCCAATCCACCAGCTCTTTAAGGGAAACTACTTTATCTTTGATGAAGAAATATAAAATATCACTACAGGCCCAATCAGAATGTGCCCAGTTAATTATATATTTCTGAAACCATATCCCTAAGATATCAAACATTTTCTTATTGTAATTCTTCCTTAAGCGAATAAAAAAATTAAGCGCAATCGATGCCTCTTCGTATTTACCAGTTTTCATCATATTCTCGCATAGATTAAGAATCTCCTCTAAAGATAAATTTTCTTCACAGAACCCAAACCATTCATCTCTTTTCTGGCTGAATAAATCTTTATTAATTCCATAAGAGTCATATCCTTCATTAAAATAGCGAGCGTATTTTTTTACAATTTTCTCGTCTGCATTTTTCTTTAAAAATTCTCTGATCTCTTTTTCGATCTTTTTAATCATAAGCTTTTATCTTTGAAGGTTGAAAATAATTGGGCTTGATAAATCAAGCCCCTACAAGACTGGCATAGAGAATTTATTTATCGAAACCGATTTTGCAATTAGATTCTAATAAACTTTTAAACTGTATTTTAAAAGGCGGCTTCCGGATTTGAACCGGAGAATCGAGGTTTTGCAGACCTCTGCCTTACCACTTGGCTAAGCCGCCAGAATCCCGCTGTAGGCAGGATAGTTATTAGTTCATAATAGATAGTTCATAGAAAAAGATTTTTACTGCTTACTATGAACCATTAACTATTAACCAATTTTTGTCCTCCGGACAAAAATTGGAGCGGGAAACGGGATTTGAACCCGCGACATTCACCTTGGCAAGGTGACGCTCTAGCCAACTGAGCTATTCCCGCTTATCCTCTGGACCTAAATTCTGATCCAGTTTCAAGATATACGCCCGGAAAAAGATTGTCAATAATTTTTTTTAGATAGCTCGGACAGGTATAGGTACTCTGCTCTTCGTTGGTCAGGAGATCAGCGACCAGCCTTTAGACTATCTCCAATAACCTTTAGCCTTTAATAGCCTCTCTCCTTTTTGCTACTGCTTTCTCATACAGCCGGATATATTTCTCCGCTGAAGCTTCCCAGGAAAAATCCTTTTCCATCCCCTCAACCATAAGATTATTCCAGGCAGTTTTGTCTTTGAAAAGCTCCAAGGCTTTTTTCAAGGTAAAGAAAAGCTCCTCACCATTATAATCTTTAAAAACAAACCCTGTTCCTTTTTTCGTCCGTGGATTATAATTCTCTATGGTATCTGCTAAACCACCAGTTTCGCGTACCACAGGGATAGTACCATATTTTAAACTATATAACTGATTCAAACCACAAGGCTCGTACCTTGAAGGCATAAGAAAGATATCTGACCCGGCTTCAATCAGATGCGCCAATTTATTATCATATTTAAGATATACTTTCATCTTTTCAGGATATTTTTTCTCCAGTTCTGGTAGAAATCTATGATATTTTTCCTCGCCCGTCCCCAAAATCACTAATTTAAGCTCTAATGACAAAAGTCTATTGGCAATCTCTTGAAGCAGGTCAAATCCCTTCTGGTCAGCTAATCTAGAGATCATCCCGATCAAAGGGGTATTTTCATTATAACCTAAGCTCGCCTGTTTCAACAGAAATTCTTTATTTTTTGTTTTTACCCAAAGGTTCCCTTTACCATAATTATAAGGAATTAGTTTATCTTTTTCCGGGCTCCACTCCTCATAATCTACTCCATTTAATACCCCGTATAGGTCCTGGCTTCTATCTCGTAAAACCCCCTCCATTCCATATCCGAACTCAGGTCCTGATTGGATCTCAACTGCATATCTTTCACTAACTGTATTAATCAGGTCAGAATAAATTATTCCGATCTTCAAAAAATTCACCCTGCCCCAGTATTCAAAAGGGCTTAAAGGATAAAATAGTTCACTTTTTACTCCAAGCTTTTCAAAGGATTCCTTGGGGAAATTACCCTGATAGGCGATGTTATGTATGGTAAAAAGTGTAGCAATACTTTTATAAAATAAGTCATCTTCATAGATAGTTTTAATATATGCCGGTATCAAAGCTGACTGCCAGTCATTACAGTGGATAAGGTCAGGCTTCCAGTTCAAAGCTTTAACAGTCTCCAGAACCCCCCTCCCAAAAAGGATGTATCTCTCATCGTTATCTTCATAATCATATCCGCTCTTTCTATCCCGATAAAGCTCCTCCCTGTCATAATACTCACCATTCTCTATAAAAAGATATTCTGATTGAGATAGCTGGCATTTCTTTACTTCAAATTTTATTTTCTTTTTCCCTATTTTAATTTCAGGAAGATGAAGGCCTATTTTTTCCAGGTTGAACCTTCTGTTATCCACCATCTTATACTTAGGTAGAATAGTCTTAATCTCATATCTGCCTTTAACGGATAAAACTTTGGATAATGCACCTGCTACATCCGCCAGCCCTCCAGTTTTAGCAAAGGGAACCACTTCCGGAGACACAATCAAAACCTTGAGTTTATCTTTATTCAATTTTACTCCTGTTTTTAACTATTACCTTCTGCCTAAATTTCAATTTCCTTAAGATACTTAGCTGCGTCCTCTGGCGAGGTAGGATTTATGTAGAAACCGGTCCCCCATTCAAATCCCGCTACCCGGGTGAGTTTGGGCATAATCTCGATATGCCAGTGGTATTCTTCTAACTCTTCATGATTACCGATGGGAGCAGTGTGCATAATATAATTATAAGGTGGATTATTAAGTGCTTTTGACAGACGGAGTAAAGTCTCCTTGAGTATTTTAGCCAGGGAAGGAATTGCCTCTTTTTTAGTATTTTCAAAACGGGAGATATGCGATTTGGGAAGAATCCAAGTCTCAAATGGAAATCTGGGAGCAAATGGTTCTACCGCTACGAAGAAATCGTTCTGCAGAACTATCCTTTCATTTTCGGAGATCTCCTGCCTAACTATGTCACAGAAGATACATCGCTCCTTGTAGTCGAAATAAACCTTGGATCTTTCTACTTCCTCCATTACCCTTTTTGGTATAACCGGCGTAGCGATAAGCTGGCTATGGCTGTGCTCTAAAGAGGCACCAGCCTCTTCGCCCTGATTTTTAAAAATCATTATATATTTGAAGCGCGGGTCTTTTTTTAGATCTGTCATGCGGTAAATATAAGCCCAGATTGTATCCTCAACCTCTTTATCTTCATAATATGGCATATCCTTTATATGATCCGGGGTTTCGATGATGACCTCATGTGCACCTATACCATTCATCTTATCATATATTCCTTTCCCCTCTCTATTTAGATCCCCTTCGATCCTCAATGCCGGATATTTATTCGAGATAACCCGAAGGGTCCAGCCGGGTTTATTAGGCTCCGAAAGTGGGGATCTGAAAGCTAAGACCTCAGGCGGAGTTGAGGATTCATTCCCCGGACAGAAAGGACACAGGGAACTTCCTTTCCTTTTAGGAAGACTGGAAAAATCAGAAGGCCTTTTGCCCCTTTCTGTGGAGATAATCACCCATCTACCAATGATCGGGTCTTTTCTCAGCTCCGGCATCTTCTCACCTCTCTCGTAATATTTTACTTAGATAATATAATTTAAAACACCTATTGTCAACATCTAAAGTACACTGGTACTTGATAAATCAAGCTCCTACTAATGTAGGGGTTCGATTTATCGAACCCTGATTAACTTCCTTTCCTCTTTGGTCAATTCAAACAAAATTGAAAAAAGTCTCTTCTCCTTTGAAGTTAATTTCTTATTTCTACGCTTCATCACCTTTTCTGCTGTATCAATCATTTTTCCAAATTCATATTCAGAAAAACCCTGAACTCCGCCCCAGTAAAAAGATGGTATGAACTTTTCCTTAATCATCCCTCCGCCGAAAAGATTAGAGCCAAATCCTATATTTATACCGGTATTGAGCAGAGTACCGATTCCGGTTTTAACATGATCCCCTATCATTGAGCCCACCTTGATCAATCCGGTGTCAATATTCTTCCCATTTAAAAAGACTTTGATATTACCATAATTATTTTTCAGATCGCTGTTAGTAGTCAGCGCTCCTAAGTTTACCCATTCTCCTGCATAGGAATGACCTAAGAATCCCTCATGATATTTATTACTATACCCCAAAAATATGGAATTCTCAACCTCTCCTCCTATACGACAAAAGGAGCCGATACTTGTCCCTTCTCTGATCTTTGCTCCGAGCAAGACACTTCCGGCACCGATATAGGCAGGTCCCGCTATCCAGGTATGTGACTGGATAGCAACATCCTCATCAATATAAACAGGTCCCTTCCTGGCATCCAAGACCACAAAAGCATCTATATGAGTATTCTTGCCAATATAAACGTCTTTCTGATTATAGATTTTGACTGAAGATTCAACCACTTTCCTCAAATCATTTTTCTTGACCTGAAAAAGTCTTATGAAATCCTTTTCTATCTCTTCAGGATTTGATTTTATGAGATCCCAGAGATAGTTTATAATGTTAAATTTAATCTCTACTGCTTTTATCTTCTTAATTATCGACCTAATTTTATCTTTCTTGTATAAGGTTTTAACCTCATCTTCATATTTTTTAAAATCCTCGCCTTTCAGACTTAGGGCAACAAGTTCACCTTTAAAGGTAAACCCTATCTCTTTTCCAGAAAATTTTATCTTTTGAGGAAGCTTATTTTCTGCTAATATACGCCCATTAATAAAAAGGAGCTGGTCTTCTTTTTTAATACTGAAGTTATTAACTTTACCAGAGCCTTTTTGCCTTAAGACCTCAGTTAAATAATCCCGACATAAAAGAATAACCTCAGCTTCAGGATAAAGTGCTATAAGCTTATCCTTCAGTCTTAGAATCCCGCACAGAAGCTCATAAATCGGACGGTTATAGGTCAGAGGGTAAAAGTTTGTAAATTTATCATCCTCGAAGATAAAAAGCTTTTTTGCCATGTCTACTTCTCCTTCAATCTGTAGGGACAGAATCCGCCTGAGGCGGATTCTGTCCTTACAATCTCTACTGCCGAGCCTTGAAGGCTCGGCTACGCGTTTATTTTTTAATCTGTCATTTGACAAAATTCATCACCCTTAGTCGCTTAACCCTTTCCTCAGTCGGTGGATGAGTAGAAAAAAGATCATTTAACTTACCCCGATGATCCAGCAGGGGATTGACAATATAAAGATGGGCAGTGGCTTTATTGGCTACTTCTAATGGCTCAGTATCTTTTGAGATTTTCTCTAAAGCCGAAGCCAGCCCTTCTGGATAACGGGTAAGGAGTGCTCCTGAGGAATCTGCTAAATACTCCCTCTGCCTGGAAATGGCGAGCTGAATCAATTTGGCAATCACCGGAGCTAAAATCACCAGGATCAAAGCTAAGAGAACAAAAATCGCATTCCCTCCACCTCTTCTATTTCTTCTCCCTCTTCCGTAGAAAAAACTCCTGCCCATCCAGTCAGAAAGCAAAGCCACAGTTCCAACCAGAACCACTACTAAAGTCGCATAGCGAATATCAAAATTTTTTATATGCGACATCTCGTGAGCAATTACACCTTCCAGTTCCAGCCGATCCATCTTCTGCAAAAGACCAGTTGTAACAACAATGGCTGAATTCTGTGGATTTCTTCCAGTAGCAAAAGCGTTCGGGGCTGTATCATCGATAATATAGGCTTTAGGCGCAGGAACCCCGGACCCAATAGCCAATCCCTCGATAACATTATGAAGATAAGGGTTCTCCTTAGGGTCAACTGGTCTTGCCTGGCTTATCCCTAAAACCATTTTATCCCCATAGAAAAAGGTAACAAAAGAAATAACCAGAGCAACCATCAGAGCAAGAACTAATCCCGCTTCACCTGAATAATAAGCTTCTCCAAAAACCCAACCTAAAAAAAGCAGAAATACTATGAATAAGAAAAGGAGAAAAATACTTTTTCTTTTGTTTTCTGCTATTTGCTCGTAGATCATACCCAATCGGTAGAACAGACATTCCTGTCTGTTCTCAGTTATAGTCAGACAAGAATGTCTGACCTACCATCTTATTCCCGGAAGAACAGACATTCCTGTCTGTTCTTATTTAACATTATATCTGCCATATCTATCATTGAAATACCAACCATGATATTGCCAGGGATCATCAACTAAATTTTTCTTAACTGGATTATTCAACATATAATTCAATTTCTCGTCCAATTCTTTCTGATCTCTTATAATTCTATCGAAGGATTCTTCAAACCAGATAGAATCAGAAGTTCCTCTTTTTAAGTTAATATGTCGAGCGGTAACACCTTTAATCCCTTTCATTATTCTACTTAGTCGATATTTTTCTTCTGGTACCAGTAATAGATGAACATGATCAGGCATTACAACAGTGGCGATTAGCATATAAAACCTCTCATTATGATTAATTACATGTTCCAAAACCAGTTTTTGTTCTTCATCGGATAGGAGGATAGGCATTCCTGCTTGTCTTTTAGCCGTTCTAAAAGTAACAAAATAGGTTGAGCCTTTCAATGTCCAGTGTGGAAGTTTCCTTCTTGTGATTTGAAGCCCTTCGTTGAGATCATTGGTAGAACAGACATTCTTGTCTGTTCTGTTTATTCTTTGATTCTTACTGTCAGACATATCACGTTCAAACCAGTTTATGTACCTTGAGTGCTTCCATAAACTTTATCGTAGCCTTCTCCATTTCTTTAACGTCATCGCGAACAAAGTAAATAATTTCCTTCTCCAAGTTCAATCCAGCCAATTCCTTAGGATCTATATCTTGCTCTACCCAAGCAATTATATCTTTTGATGCCCCTTGAGCAATGCCAAGTTCCTTAAGTAGCCAAGAAGGAGCTGTATATCCTCCTCCCTCCTTTTTAGCTCGCTTAACAAAAATCGAGATTATAAGATCGGAGCCAAGGATTCTACTTTTAACCTTTTCTGGGATACTTTTTTTGGAATAAGGTTCTCCAGTTACAAAATTAATCTGCAACGCGTTTAACACACCTGTGACATATTCGTTAAGGTCTTTGTCTGCTTCATCAAAACTCATCGATACAAAAGGTACTATAGATGTTCTTGTAGTTGTTTCAATTTCATCTGAGGGCCAAAAATTTCCAACTCTTTCTCTATAAGCTTTTAGGTGTGCTATACACTTACCAATGTGCTCTTTATAATCTTGAACTTTTTCTGCATAATCTTCTCTTCCAACAAAAGCTATAACTGGTCCAGTCACTCCCATTCTGAACTTCATTGCTTCTTCTTCAGAAAACAATTCGGTAAGAAGCATCTCAGTTCCTTCATATATCAAGTGATAGTTATCATCATAGCGGTTTTCATAAGTAGCATTTTCTGCAATATCCTCAAGTTGTTGGATTTTCTCATTAATCAGTTCAATTGCCTTAGATTTCAGGATCTTCATTTACTACCTCTTTTATTTATTGTCAGACAGGAATGTCTGACATACCGGGTTTCTATCCGGTAGAACAGGCATTCTTGCCTGTTCAAGGGGTCAGACAAGAATGTCTGACCTACCAGTTTTTTGCCTATAGCCTTTAGCCTGTTTCTTAGAACCCTACTTTCGGCACTTCTCTTTTCCCAGCCTCTTCTACTTCGAAATACTCTCTGGGTTTGAAGTTGAACATATTCGCAATGATATTTGAGGGGAAGACTTGCTGGGCATTGTTATAAGCTAAGATAGTATCATTATAAAACTGCCTGGCATAAGCTATTTTACTTTCTATCCCGGCTAACTCCTCCTGAAGCATCAGAAAATTCTGATTCGCTTTTAAATCCGGATAATTCTCAGCCACTGCAAAAAGAGTCTTCAGGGCAGAAGTAAGCATTTCATTTGCTTCAGCTTTCTCCTTAACACTTCCTGCCTGAGCCCATTGAGTTCGGGCTTTAGTTACCGCTTCAAAAACTCCCTTCTCATGTGCTGCATAACCTTTAACCGTCTCAACTAAATTTGGCACTAAATCCGCTCTTCTCTCCAACTGCACATCTATCTGATGCCAGGCATTATCCCCCCGATTCCTTAAAACCACCAGTCGATTATAAATACCAATTATAATTAGAATCGGAACCCCGAACACGATTAGCAAGAACAATAGAGTGATTAACATTTTTCCTCCTTGGTTTTTAGTAGACAGTAGGGAGTAGACAGCATACAGGGATTTCATATTTTCCTGTTTACTGTATGCTCTCTACTGTATGCTTTTTATCAGTCCATATAGCATCTTACCAATTTCTTCGACTGAATTTAGTAAATCCTGATTATCTCCCAAATAACCTAAATCTTTTGCTAAAATAAGATAGTATCTCAATTCCTCAAGAGAACCCTGAGCAATGTTGTAGAAATTGGATTTGTCTTTGGATGTCCGTTTTTTGAAACCTTCAGCAAGATTAGCTGGTATCGAAACTGATGCCCGACGCATTTGAGAAACAAGACCAAATTTTTCCTCTTTTGGAAAATCTCGAGTAAGTCTATATATATGTAAGACAAGTTTATGAGCCTTTTTCCAAACCTCTAAATCCTCAAACCTTTCTGCTCTCCCCTGTCTATCCATAATTATTGTTTTCCCCTGTCTACTGTATACTATCTACTGTCTACTTTTTTAGTCTTTTTTTTAACTTATCGTCATTCAAAGCCAAAATCTGCGTTGCTAAGATTGCCGCATTTTTTGCACCGGGAATACCGACAGACATAGTAGCAACTGGAACACCTGAAGGCATCTGCAGGATGGAGAAAAACGAATCCATACCTTTAAAAGGTAGTGAAGGCAGAGGCACTCCGATAACCGGGAGTTTTGTATGAGCCACCATAACTCCCGGCAGATGAGCCGCCATCCCGGCACCAGCAATGATTACCTTGAACCCTTTTCTCTCCGCCTCTTTCGCCAGTTTTCTGGTTTTTTCTGGATTACGATGAGCAGAGGAAACAACCATTTCAAACCCGATCCCAAAATCAGTTAGAACTTCTGCGGCCTTGCTCATTACCTCCCTATCCGACTCACTTCCCATAACAATCAATACTTTATTTTTCTTCATATTGTTTCCTTATTTAAGAAGCGAATTGGACAGAACAATGTTCTGTCCCTACAATCCCAATCCAATTATAACGTAATAGCTATGCATCGCTTTATTTTTTATCTTTAATTTGTCATCTGTCATTGTATTTTAACGTTTGAACTATTGGACCTTTGAACCTCTTTCAAAAGTATTCCCTTCTTACATTAGTAGCTCGATAACCGATGTCGTGTCTATAATGCATCCCGGCAAATTTTATTTTATCTATGCTTGAATAGGCTTTACCCAAAGCCCCTTCCATGGTTGTGTCAAAAGCTGTTACTCCTAAGACTCTTCCCCCGTTGGTAACTATCTTATCTCCAGCTTTTTTAGTTCCGGCATGAAAAATCATAATATCTGAATTCCCTACTTTATTCAATCCGAAGATTTCTTTCCCCTTCTCATATTTATCCGGGTAACCTCCAGAAGCTAAAACCACACATACAGCTGAGCCATCTTTCCACTTGACATCCTGCAACTCAAGTTCCTCCTCCACAATGGAGAAAAATATCTCTGCCAAATCACTCTCCAGTAAAGGAAGAATCACCTGGGTTTCAGGATCGCCAAATCGACAGTTGAACTCGATGACTTTGGGACCCAATTCAGTTATCATCAACCCAGCGTATAAAACTCCCTTGTAAATCCTTCCTTCTCTATTTAGACCAAAAATAGTCGGTTCTAAAATCTCCTCGGTGATTATTTTTATCATCTTATCATTTACCATTAGAGTTGGTGAATATGCTCCCATACCTCCAGTGTTTGGACCCCTATCCCCATCATAAATCCTTTTGTGGTCTTGAGAGGAGACCATTGGCAGGATGGTCTTACCATCAGTAAAAGCTAAAACAGTAACCTCTTCACCGGTTAAGAAATCCTCCACTACTGCTCTGTTCCCTGCTTCACCAAAGATCTTCTCACCCATTACCTTTTCTAAAACCTCTTCAGCGCTTTTCAAATCCTCAACTACAAAAGCACCCTTTCCAGCTGCCAGCCCATCCGTTTTGATCACCAGTGGAAATTCTGAGGAACGGGCAAAATCTATTGCTTCCTCTTTTTGCTCAAAGATTTTGAAGCTGGCTGTGGGGATATGATACTTTTTCATAAACTCTTTGGCAAATCCTTTGCTCCCTTCAATTAAGGCAGCTTCTTTTTTAGGCCCAAAGATCTTTAGATTCCTTTTCTCGAACTCATCCACAATCCCCAGAGTTAAAGGTAGTTCTGGTCCCACCACCGTCAGGTTAATTGTATTCCTCAGTGCAAAATCCGCCAATCCCGTGATATCTTCAGACGAGATCTCCACGCAATCTCCTAAATTAGCTATTCCAGCATTTCCAGGTGCAGCATAGATTTTATCAACTAAAGGAGATTGTGAAAGTTTCCAGGCAATGGCATGTTCTCTCCCACCCCCACCAACGATCAATATCTTCATTTTCACCTCTTCTGAAATCTACAAACCTTTATTTAAGAATTTATAATAAACCCGATTTGGGCTAAAGGCAAGGATTTTTTTGTTGACAATTGCTTCCTTCAAGCTTTTTATTAGTCAGAAAATTGTAACACTAATCGGTTCAAATGTATTTTTCGACTAAATATATTACTCAAGCCGGAATAATTGCGGCTCTTTATGCTATAATAACTATACTTCTGGCACCAATAAGTTATGGACCGGTTCAGGTCAGGGTTTCTGAGGCTTTAACGATTTTGCCTTACTTAACCCCCTCCGCTATCCCCGGTCTTTTTCTGGGTTGTTTATTGGCAAATATTTTCGGAGGCTTGGGTATTTATGACATTATAGGCGGAAGTTTTTTAACCTTGCTGGCAGGCTTTCTTACTTACCTGATATCTAAGAAAGGGAAAGCCGTTCTTGCTCCCTTACCACCGGTGCTTTTGAATGCCTTTGGAGTGAGCCTTTATCTGCATTTTCTCTTCAAGCTCCCCTACTGGTTAACCGTTGTCTATGTGGGCGCAGGGGAAATAGTGGCTTGTTATCTTTTAGGTTACCCTCTCTTGAGAATCATATTGAGCCAGAAAAACTGGAAAGAATTTTTCAGAATCTAAGAGGTTTACGCTCCAGAAAATGTAGGGGTAATTCATGAATTGCCCCTGTGTTCTTTCAAAATTCACTATTATTTCTGAAGGATAATTTATAAAAACTATCTTAATAAAATCATCTTCTTAGTTTCTTTAAATCCACTGGTTTCCAACCGATAAAAATAGATTCCGCTGGAAGCCTCTTTCCCTTTTTCATCCTTTCCATCCCAGATAACTACATATCTACCTGGTAATTTATTTTCATCTACCAAAGTCCTCACCCTCTGACCCAGGATATTGAAAACCGTAAGGGTGGTGCGGATGGGACTATGAACTGTGAACTGTGAACCACAAACGGTGAAGGGTATTCGGGTTGAAGGATTAAAGGGGTTCGGATAGTTCTGACCTAAACTATAATCAGTCGGAACCAGGGGTTCCGTACGTGATTCAACCTCAGTTCTCAGATCATAATATTTTATTTTAGCAAATTTGACATTCTCCTTAAGATCAAAAAGACTATTTCCTGCTACTACTACGAAACCAACTATTACACTTTCCTCCGGAGGAATATTAAAAGGTCCGCAAGAGGAGATAATAGACCAATCACCTTTATAATGAATAGAAGCTGTATCTGAAGCTATAAGGGTATCGCCGCTTAAGAACAAATATTTCTCCTCTTCAGTAAATCCATCATAAAGATAGAGCTGATTGTCAATCAGCTTATAGGAAGCTGGAGGATGACTCAAGGGGAGAATGGTCAAATAAACTGAGGAAGTTGAGTCATATTGATAAACCATGGAGATATTTGAAACTGAATCGCGATCAGCCAGATCGTCTTTAGGTGAAAAAAGATTAATGTCCCAGTCCAAGAAAAGTCCTGGGTAAATCCCGTTTAAAGTATCTGAGGTTTTATTTTTTAAATTAAACTCTAAGATAACATAATCATCATCCGGAGGATTAGCAAAAGCAAAACTTTTCTGCACGATCTCTACTCCGATTCGATTTTCTGCCCCACTGTCTGAGAAAATTCCTATTCCATCTTGATCTGATAACTCTCCAGGCGTGGAGATAGTCAATCCAACTTTGGGCACAAAATCATTTCTAAAAGATTTACCACTTCCATCCCTTGCCGCATCCATCACCTGCTCTTTTGACTTCCCGATTAAAAAAGCTCCTTCGAAAAGATTATCCTCTCCAGATTTTGGAAATCTAAAACCTTTCCCTCCTGAAGGAGTGATTGACCCCTCGCCTAATCCATATTTACCTGAGTTGGAAAGGGTGAAGATCACATTACCGATATTATGCTCACCTGAAGTGTAATTTGAAGCTGGTTTAAGGACAACTGAAAACTGAAGACTATCCACATAATTTCTGGAACTGTCATAGAGCTTAAGATAAAAAATCACAGGATACTCCAAAGGAAGACTATTACCGTAGGATACGACCAGGGGTGAATCTATACTCAGCTCTATCATCTTAGAACCTATTGAATCGAAATACAAGCTATCTTCAATAATAGCAACTGAAGAATCCATAGTTTTTAGAATAAGACTGAGTGAATCAACCCCTTCCCCATAGTTTTTTAAAATCAGATAGATTTTTGATCTTATTCGTCCATCCGGGTAGACTAAAGTATCTTTTTCCACATAAACACTATCAAGCCAGACTTTAGGGAAAGGGGGTGGAGGTAAAAAGTCTAATGCCTTTTTTAGATTGAGCAATCCCCAGCCATAGTCATTATCCTCACCTATAGAACCTAAGTCTGAGCTTGAAAGAAGGAGCGCATTTTTTATCTCTTCAGCTGTAGCCTCAGGATTAAATTCCCTTAAAAGAGCAACTGCTCCAGAGACAAAAGGAGCCGCAGTTGAGGTCCCGCTTAAGGTTTTATAGGTTCCATTTAGATAGCTTGAACGGATACTAACTCCTGGAGCGCAGATCTCTGGTTTAATAGTTATATTATCACAGCCTGAAGGACCACGACTGCTGAAAGGAGCAATCGGAAAACCATAAATCTGAGCATCCACAGCTCCAACTGAAAAGCTATTTGTAGGAGAAGTGGCTCTATCCGCCGGAGTCCTTATTGAGCTATTAAAAGGACCTTCATTCCCCGCTGCAAAGACAACTACTATCCCGGCCGCCTCAACATTATCGATTACAGACCAGAAGGTCTGATCACAGGGTGGTTTTGCTGCCAAAGGTATTCCCCAGGAATTATTAATCACATCCGGGACATCATCCGTAGTTGCAGGATTTCCATCCGGATCAATTGCCCATTCAAAAGCTTGCAGGATATCAGCGATAGTCTCTTCAAAACTTCTACCCCGGTCAATAACCCCGGCTGCAATCCAGCGTGCTCCAAAAGCTACGCCCAAAGTTTCAGCAGTGGTTTTACCCGCCATTATCCCCATAGTATGAGTTCCGTGTCCATTGGCATCCACAGGAAAATTTAAACCATAAGGATCAAACCAGTCACTACCATCTCCTCCTTGTAAACCTCCTTTCCAGTTGGAAAAAAGCGCTGGATGAGACCCTTCCACACCAGTATCAAACCCGCAAACTAACCTGCCTTTGCCGGTATAACCCATCTTCCATAGCTCCCTGACACCTATTGCCTGAAAATAATCGATTACGCCAGTTTTAGAAGAGTTTACCTCTTCAGATACCGGTGCGATAAGGGAAACAGGATAGTTTGGAGAAACCATCTCCACCTCTGGACGTAAAGCAATTTTCTCTATCTCCTCTTTAGTCACAGTTATCAAAATACCATTAACAATCCAGAAACTTCGATAGTTTTTAACCGAGCCTTGGTCTTTCTTTTCCTTTAAATATACCAGAATATCATTTTGAGCTTTTTCTTTCTTCTCTTTAAGTTTGTAGATTATGCTCGAATGTCTTTCATTTTGAGTTTTCAATCTACGGCATAGTTCTAAATCTTTTGGGCTAACCTGATCTTTGAAC
>Ga0315291_10002434_pt1 | contig 24417 bp, 20 predicted proteins | sample YL17G12_20_MG_FD_203070 | JGI IMG/M metagenome (GOLD analysis project Ga0315291, IMG submission 203070) | Sediment microbial communities from Yellowstone Lake, YNP, Wyoming, USA - YL17G12_20 | ecosystem: Environmental > Aquatic > Freshwater > Lake > Sediment | place: USA: Wyoming | collected... | reverse complement strand
CACGGGCACCGGATGCCAGCTATGCGCTTTCATAACAGAAGGAGTCGAGTGGTCGGCTGTCACAACTACTACATCGGGTGAAAGAGCAAGAAGCGATGGTATCTTGGAATCAACCTGCTCTATGGTCGTTACCTTTTCCTCGAAATTGCCGTCCTCGCCGTAACTATCCGTCTTCTTGACGTGGATGTAGAAGAAATCGAAATTCTGAAGCTTCGTCCTAACAAGATCGATTTCGGCGTCCATATCTTCGCACGCAGGAAGGACTTCCATGTGTATGAGACGCGCCAGCCCTCTGTACATCGGGTATTTTGCCACGGCAGCAGCCTTCAGCTTGAACCGGTCGTAGAAGGACCTGAACGGCTTCTGCATTGCGAATCCTCTCAGGAGTATCGCGTTCGCGGGGTGCTCATCTTTGAGGATTTCACTTGCTTGTGTGAGAAAGGAGCGCACTATGTCGGAGCCTTTTTTTGCCTCGGGATTGAGGGGCGCCGGCTCCTTGGGCGGGACTCCCACCATCTGTGGGTCGGTATCGGAAATATCCCCCAATAGACCCTCTCCTCTGAATATGACCACGGCACGGTGCTCGCTTTCCGTCTGGATGAAGAGCTTCGCGCCATAAGGAAGCTTGACGGAGCGCCCCAGCTTTTCGCAGAGCTTGCTATTGACTTCAGACGAAATCCTGCCAGCTCTTCTGTCCACGACATTGCCCTTTGCATCAACTGTCGCGAAGTTAGCCCTGGCGGCAAGGTCATTCTCGGTAAGCTCAAAGTCTACTCCCAGCGCCGAGAGGATCCCCCGGCCTATGTTGCACTCGAGCGGATCGTAACCGAAAAGCGCCATGTGGGATGGGCCGCTCCCGGGTGTAATGCCAGGCATGACGGGATCAAGCACCCCACACATAGACTCACGGGCAAGCCTGTCAAGGTTAGGCTTGCGAGCGGCCTGAAGCTCCGTTTTGTTGAAGCGCGGGTGCTGAATGCCGCCAAGCCCGTCGAGCACGAGAAGAAAGATCCTGCTGTTTCCGGCAATTACAACATCGTCAGGCAACCTGGCCAAGGACATCAAAACCTCCGGACGGCTGATCTAGGCTATTACCTTGCGGTCTTTCTCTGGATCGGCCTCCAAGCCGGGCCTTTTCCAGAGTAAACCTTCACTAATGTAGCTCACAGGAACCAGTATGGCAAGAGAAGTCTCGAGACGGAAATTGCTGGGGAACTGGGTCACAGAGGGAGAAATCACGCCCTTATCACCGAAAATATCACCAAACCATACCATTCCGATCTTTTTTTGTTTGACATGAATCTGGCATTTGGAATAATGTAATCTACAGGCGAGCAAGTTGAGCCAGCTGTTCTCTAGCAACTAGAATCACAAGACTCACCAACCCGACTTGCTCCTTTGTCGGCTCCTCTTGAACTCTACAAAGAGTTTGGGGTTGCCAGTTCATCAACCGGACGTGGTGTAGGCCTTTTAACGTAGGAATGGAGGACCTCCAACATGAAGAAGCGGCAGAAATTCATGGGCAAAGCAAGAAGTATTGTACCAGGAGTCAGATTTCCCTCACAGCTCTCACCCCTTGTCCGAAAGGCGACCGGCTACATAGAAAGCAACCTGTTGTCCATCGAGACGTCGAGTGACATAAGCAAAGCGCTCGGGGTGAGCCGCGAACATCTTTCGCGCACGTTCTCGCGTGAAGCAGGCGTCAAAATCTGGGAGTATGTCAACAGAGCCAAGGTCGAGAAAGCTAAGGCGATGCTAAAAGGTACCCAGGCGCTCGTCAGGGAAATGTACCCCAAGCTTGGGTTCGGGTGCCAGTCAACATTCTACAATGCCTTCAGAAGATACGCAGGCATGACTCCCAGCAGATTCAAGAAAGGCGATACGAGAAAGAAGAGTAGAAAGCGCTAGAGAGACTAGCCGTGAAGAGTTTGATGGCGCGGACGCGATGCGCCGCGCCATTAGTGAAGGCCCGGGTGGGCTTCGCAGTTGCGATGTCAGCCCGGGCCGAATCTTAGCAGACAATGCTACTAGCCTATGCCTAGCAGGGCTAATAGTTTTGCTACTTCGTGCCGTGCGTTGCCAAAGCCGTCGCACCTTCTTACAGGGAAGGTGAGGCACACGGTGCTAAAAACTCCTCCGTGCACAAACGTCCCAATATAGAAGTTCTCATCAGTCTGTCCGGTGATGGTGTTGGGGGGCAAGTAGTACAGAGGCTGCGCTTGGGCCGAGGGATACATGGACTCGCATCCCGAGAGAATTCCAATTACCTGCAGCGAATCCAGCCCAAGAGACATGTTGCTTTGAATCACCACACCGCCAGTCAGGTAGAAGTTCGTGGAATGACGATCAGTTGGAGAGACGTACCTTGTGTGCAGGCTGTCTATGCCGAGATATTGGGCGGCGAAAGCAGCGGAAAGGCTGCCCCCGTCTCCAACAAGGACAACGCCTTCGAGGAACATTTTGCCGCCGCCATCAAGGAACCTTGCCAGGCCCCCGCCCTGCTCTCCCATCCTTAGCGCGCCTGAAACTGTGCTGCGGGTATCCCCGTACCACACGACTTTCCCGAAAAGTGGCAGTATGAGACCGACCTCTAGCGGCGACTTGACCCTGCCCTGATTTCCCAGATCGAAGACTGTATACGCCCCGACACCTTCAAGAGAATCTAACAGGCTGCGGAAGAACGCGTCAGTGGCCGGCGCCCCCGCAACTGTCGAGGGCACCTCGTCAACAAGGAGAACATCTCCTACGGGTGCAATGACATTCCAGGTATAAAAAATGACCGGGCTTGCACCCTGTGCCTCGTCGACCGCTCTCACGTAGAATGTTCTGTTGTCATACCTACTACCAATGTAGTCGGGCCCGATAGTAGTGTCCCGCCCCGCAACAATAATAGGTTCGTCTTCTTTTCCATCCAGCCAAACCACGTAGTAGACGATGGTGTTATTTCCGTCAGGATCCGTTCCGGTCCACGAAAATGTCGCTGCCGGCAGAGTCGTGTCAGGCAGCGACGCTACATTGAACGCGACTGACGGCATGGCGTTTCGCACAGGGAAATCCTGCCGTGCTGGCGTTGGATCTTCGAGGCTCTTATTGTCAACGGCTTTTACCCAGAAAGTCTGGACGGTAAAACCATTCGGAACGGGAAGTATGAACTCCCGGTTTCTTGCCGTGGTAAACACCCAGCTAGTGTCAACCTCAACCGCGGGGTCGGCACATGTCCAACGATAGTAGAATCCTATGACTTCCCCGTCGCTGTCTTGACCCCACCAGTAGAGCTTCACCGAATATCTGACGGTATCAAGCGGACCTTCAAGAAAAATGCCCGTTTCCGGCGGGCGGTCCGGCATTACCTTGCCGAGATTCTTTTCACACCCCGAAACAAGAGCCAGCGCTAAGATGCTCGCTCCCACCAGAACCAGTAGAATTCTCGTTTGCTTAATTCTTTTCTGCTGTGAACTAGTCAACATGATTGCTCTCACTTGATGATAAGAAACTTCCCAGTTTGCTTCTTCCCATTTGTCGGGCCAGAAGTTTTATCTTCGACAAAGAAGATGTAAAGTCCAGTAGACATGGCCTGGTCTCTCTTTGAAATTACATCCCACGCATACATGGATCCCGAGAGAAGTGGAGCACCCTTTTTCCCGGGATCGGTGCTGGGATTGTAGATCCCCCTCGCGCCTTGGGCCCTGTAAGTATCGCCATCGAAATCTATCTCGTCAACGAGATCGCCGGCCAGCGTGTAGATTCTTATGAGAGCTTTTCTGGGAAGGTTAGTAAACCAGAGGTATCTGTCTCTCAAAAAATCTCCATCCCACAGTGCCCGCACCCTGTACGGATTGGGGAAAACTGTTACTTCACTCGCTCTCGCCTCCGCCTCCTCAGGACCCGGTATAACAAGTAGCTTGTTCTGTGGCTTGCCGCTCTCAAGGCTGGGTACTTCAGGCGTACCAGTATCGTAAGAAGTGACGGACGCCCAGTATTTGAACCCATCCTTCAGGTTGTCAAGCACAAGCCTGTACTTAAGCGGTATCGTGACCGTACTATCTTCACCGTTTTGTTTCTTTACTATGTAGCTCGTGGTCATCAGGGGGTCGGGGTATTCCAGTTGCTGAAGACCCGTGTTGAAACCTGCGGTGTCAACGACGTCTACTTGCCGTATCATGTCGAAGCTCTCGTTATCCGTACTCAGGTAGACCCTGTATCCTTCGAAGTCTTGGTCGCCCGTGACGGGGTCGCGGGCGGTCTCTGGAGAAACATCCCAGTAGAGAGTCAGCTTTCCCCTGCCGGGAACTAACTTGAGAATCGGCGAAGGTGGAGGCGAAGGCAAGACGAAATTGAAGTCATAGGCCTTCTGCGCCCAGCTTGCATTTTTGAAGAGGTTGTTCTGATCATCTCCTCCAATGAAAGCAAAGGCAATGCTGATGGAGTCTGAGGCTCCCATAAAATCGATAGGCCCGATCGAGACTAGCTCGACCGCATCAAACTGGGGGGCTTCCGAACCAGCGGTCGGAACTATTGCGCCGTTGCTCATGAGCAGATAGCGCTCGAAATCCTGGTCTTTGTCTAGTGCGCCAGGACTCCAACCCCACCAGTTGAACGATATTGTCTTTGTAGAAGGATCCACCGCGACACCATTCACTTTCACACCCAGAAGCTTTATGGCAGCCCACGAAGGAGCTTTCCCGCTATCGAATGTGTAGTGGTGTTCGGAAACCATCCTTAGACTGTCGTAGTAAGCTATGTCCTTCTTACTAAACCAGCCAGACGGTGGCCAATTCGGATAAGCACCCTTCTTTCCGGAGGCAAGTTCAGAGTACATCCCGAGGTAGATCGCGCCCAGTGTGCTCCCGCTTATGTTCTTTAACGTGAAGTTGATGAGCACAAAAGCATCGGCAAGTTCATAGCTCCATACCATGCTTCTTTGCTTAACAAGAAGCCCCAGTGGATTATGGTCGGTTGGATTAGAGCCTGGCGGGAAATAATCACTGAAGAAAGCGATAAAGTCCTGCTCAGAATACGCACCTGGGCTGTAGTACTTGCTGTTGGGTAAAGCAGACACCTCTTCCGTCCCCAGTGTCGCCGGCGCAAACTCCACGCCAACCGGGCTCGGCGTGTTCCAGTAGCCGTCAACAGTCCCGGTAGTAACCAACGTGTCTCCGTCAGAGTTTATCGCGCCAATCCACAAACCTGCTCTGATGAGATGGTCGATCGTCGAACCAAGAGAATATTCAAGCGAAGGGCTTCTATTGATGAAGTTATTTCCCAGGAATCCGTAGTTTGTCACCGTCATCCCTATCCTGCTTGCGTTATGAACGCGGATGTCATATCTCACAGAATCAGCAAGCCCCGCGACAGGATAGGTAGCTTGCTCAGATCCATACGGGGCGTCGTGAGAAGAGATTGCAAGTGAGGAACCCGCATGCACCAAGGCAACAATGCTCAAAGCAAGGATGGTAGCGCTCAACGTAAGCGCAGACCTCCTGCAACCCGCGGTGAGACTCACGGTGTAGGCAAACTCAGACTTCCAGGTATTCATATTCTCTACTGCCTCAATTCGTAGATGAGTATCCTGCTATGCTCAGGGTCGGCGACATAGACCCATTTGTCTCTGGCAGCCACTGCCGTGGGGGGCCCAATCACTACCGTCGAATCCCACGTGACGGTGGCCAGCAGCAAACCAGAGCGATCGTACTTGAGCACCCTGCTGTTTCCGGTATCGGCAACGTAAATGTTCCCATCAGAATCCGTGTCAGAATCAAGAGGCGCCTTGAGTGGGTCAGAAGGCGATGGCCCGATCACGTTCAACACTCCCAAAGCGAATTCGTCCCTCGCCAGTTTCTGAACCCTGTTCTTGCCCGTGTCAGTTACCTGTATGTAGACTCCATCAAAGCACATGCCTCCGGGCCGACGCACGTAGCCGAACCCTTCTCCTCCCTCGCTAAGGAGGCCAGGAATCATCGTCGTGGGAGGCCGCAGAGAACTGTCCCTTTCTCCAGACGGTCTGTACTTCCAAATGAGCTCTCGTTTCTTATCTGCGACGTAGAGAAAACCTTCATTGTCAACCGCAATGCCCCCAAACTCAGTCCAGGCCGTGTCTCTTACGATTTGAATCGGGGCGCCCCCAGAACGCGAGAATCTCTTGACGGACATCGTTGAGTCTACGGTAGTGTCCCCCACATCTGCGACATACATTTCCTCGTTTACACCTTCGGCAATGTAGACCGGCTTCACAAGGCCGGTGAGATCATTGATAAGAGGGTGCCTCTCGGGTGAGAATGTTTTGTACGCAGCCACCCTTGCGCTTTCCTGGGCCACGTAAACAAATCCTCCGACGGTCACGACGATGTCTGTGGTGCCAGGGAAATTCGTCCACTCGTAGCTCAGAACGTAGCAGTTGGGACAAAACCGCCTTTTCTCTAGCGTCTCCTCGGGTTTACCGATTCTTTGACCGCATCCCCAAAACAGAAAAGAGGGAAGAAGCGCAAGTAGAATAAGAGCAAGACCCAGATTCCTTCTGGCCAGATTTCTTCTATTTTTTCCCACTCCCGCTCGACTCCTTCTAGAAAGAGAAACTCGTACTAAAAAGAGAGATTCATACTAAAGATGTTCACGTTTCCAAGGTACTGAGTCTTGGAGTAAGAGTAGTCTACCGTGCCACCCACGCCTGCAAATTTGACCTTGAGGCCTGCCCCAAGCGAAAGCCCCATCTCATCCGAGTTGAAATCGTAACCTCCCCTCAGGGCCGCAACATCAGCCAGCGTGTATTCCAAGCCGGCCTTGATGGTTTCTGCGTTATCGGCGTAGTGGTTCATTTCGAGCGTAGTCGTTAGTTTGTGAGGGGCTTTTTGCACCGGGTCAAAAGCCACTCCAAACTTGAAAGTCGTAGGAGGCGAGAAGCCTTCGTAGGTCTGACTAATGACACTGCCGTCAAGAGTACGACTGAATGAACCAGAGGGTTTGAGCTCGGGACCAAAATCCCTGAGCAACATGGCCATTCTTACGGTGCTAAGACCTACGTAGTACTTTGTCCCTACGTCAAGCAACCATGAGTTGGTAACGGGACCGCCTACGTCTGTCCCCAGTTCCTCTCTCACGTACTTGATGTTTGCGCCCACAAGAAGCTTGTCCGTGAACCTTCTTGCAAGGCAAACGCCCCCAACCCAGTCGTTGAAAGCGAATTTTCTTCCGGTACCGTAGGGCATATACTCGGAGGTTTCATCCATCATGGTGCTGAGAGAGCCAAAGAAAATGCCCGCTGAGCCGCTGAACCAAGGCCACGGCTGAGCGTATGAAGCAAATGTGTAATCGATATCGGCGAACCACTGTATGTAGGAAACTGAGAATCCCTTCTCGGCGATTCCAGCCAACCCGGCGGGGTTCCATCCAGTGGAAGAAGCATCATCCACGAGAGCCACGTACGCTCCGCCGAGGCCTACTCCGCGTGCAGAAGTGGGCAGCTTGAGGAAGGTCCCGGAAGCGGTACCCACCCTCTGGCCTCCGAGACTCGCTTGCGAAAAAGCAAGATTCGGAAACAGAAGAACGACCGCGGTTGCGAAAATTACTGTTGAAAAAACCGCGATCTTGAATGTCTTACGAAGACAATTTCTCACAAGATATTTTCTCATTATCTCCCCGTATGAGTCCGAAGACGAAGCAACCCGGTGCCATAAGTGCTCTGCTCCACAGTTACCATTCATAGGAAACCGCAAGCTTAAAGTTTCTAGGCCTTCCCCAGTAAGCGGGATTGGCATACTGAATCCGATAATATTCCGTGTTGTTGCGCACCATGGTCCCTACACCGGGCTCGTATGGCTCGCCGGTCTGAGGATCCACTTCAGTAGGATTCTTTCTGTTGAGAACGTTCCATCCCTGGAGCGTTGCTTCGAACGTCTTGCTCCCCAGCTTGAAAGCTTTCGTAAGCTTCATGCTGAGCTCGCTCTCGTAAGGCCCGCTGCGCGAGTAGTCCTCTCCGCTCTGCCTGCCTTCCTCATCCCTTGGAGTGTAGGCTTCGCCCGATGTCGCGTACCAATAAAGGTAGAGTCCCCAGCCTGGCGGTACCTTGAGACCAAATATCGAACCGGGGGGGCCATCGAGCGGCACTCGGTAGTCCACGTATGCTGTAACCTTGTGCGGTTTGTTCCACCACATATAAATCTCGCCAAGGTTAGCCTCCTCGAAGTCGCCACCCGCTTCCTGGATCAACTTTGCAGAGTTGGGATCTGAACTCTTACCAGTAGCCAACGAATATGTGTAGGAAAGAGCGTACGAGAGGTTCCGCGATTTTTTCTTCTTAAATGTAATCTCGACACCTCTGGATCGTGCGTAGTCCACGTTCCTATATATAAAGAAGGTGGTGTAAAGGAGCTGACCCGTTGAGGGATCTATCCCTGCAAGTGAGCGGACAGCTGTCGCAGTGGGGTAGTCATAGATGTCTTTGTAAAAGAGCGTGATGTCGCCCGCCATGTCATTGGTAAACTGATGCCTGGCACCAAGCTCATACTGCACGGAGATCTCAGGGTTGAGGTTCGGATTACCAATCCTGGGGTAGCTCTCGCCCGAGACGGATGTGATTTTCGAATAGACGTAGAAGTAGGTAGGCCACTGCGTAAAATGCCCATAGTTGAAAAAGAGATTGTCTCTCTCCGTTATCGGATGCGACACGGCAAGCCGCGGGCTCAAATGAGCCTTGTAGCGATGACCGAAAAGCTCGTGAGTATCGTGGTAGAAGTTGGCTCTTGTGGAGGGCGTGATGTTCTTGTTCGTTGTGTCGGCCACGGCCCTCTCAACAGCTGCCCCGGGGAACCAGTAGTCATATCTGAGGCCAATGTTTGTGATGAAACCCTCGTATTCAAGCTTGTCTTCAGCGTAAAGAGAGCCTTTGTTCGGATAGACGTGAAAAACATCGTGCTCCCTGCCCAGTCCATCAGGGTCATACTCCCACGGTCTTGAGATACTAATGTACTGCGCATCTTCGTACTGGACCTCAAGCCCCGCGCTCGACTCATGGTGAGGTTCGAAACGCTTTACCAAGTCCCAGTCGAGTGACCAGGTTTGAATGTATCTGTCTCTCCAATCCGGCGCATCTCCTGTGTCGTAGAAGTAAACTGAGTTGAGATTATCCGGAAGGGTTCTGTCATCATCCTGTTTGTACTCGTCCCAACGCTTTCCTGCCACGTCCCTGTGAGAGCCGCTGAAGTACCGAGAAATCTGTAGATTATGGTAAGTGGATTTGCTCACACTGTGTTTCCAGGAGACGGAGAAGCTATTCTGGTCACTGGTCATTGTGTAGTAGTGGTCAAGCCTTCTGCTCCACGACCACGGGTAGCTACTCACATTCTTTGCCACCTCTCCAATGTCGTGCTCAGTGAATCCCTCGCCTATGTTGAGCCACTTGGTAAGCGATAATCCAAGCTTGTGATTGGAGCTAAGCTTCCAGACAAGTTTCCCGAGAACCCTCCAACTGTTATCGCTTCGAGGCGAGAAGAATGGGCCGTAAGTGAACTGCTTGCCGAAGAAACTGTCTTTGTAGCTAGAAATGAGTCGCGAATCTCCAGGGTATTCCCTGTACCAGGGCAACAGCGTTTGACTTACGTCCGAGAATTGGGTCAGTTTAGTCTCTTTGCGAAGGTCGCCCATGTCCGGAAGGTAGGTATCGGAAATTTCCCCGGAAGCATCAAAGAAAAAGGTTATCTCTCCAGGTAGGCGCACGTGGAGTTTCGGCAGCAGTCGTGAAGTCAAGGGTTCCGGGCCGCTTATCTGGAAATCCAAGTAGTCGTAGTTGTAGTAGTTGAAGAAGGGCGTCTTGTCCGTGGAGTAGGCCATGTAGCCGTGATAAGCAGAGCTTCCCTCTTTCATCTTTACGTCTACAACTCCCGAGAGAGCCTGACCGTACTTAGCACTAAACCCACCGGTTATCACGTTCATCTCGGCCACGGAGCGGGCACTCCACTGGTCACCGGTGGAACTTCCCGAAAGAGCGTCCTTCATTTTTACTCCGTCGACGATGTAGACAATCTCGTCAGTTCTACCTCCCCGAATGTGGACCTCGTCTTTCGAACTGACTATGCCCGCCTGGAGGGCCATCACGTCGCTCAGAGTCTCGCCAATGGGCAAAAGCTTTAGCTCGTCGCTGCCCACCGTTCTCGTCGTCGAAGCCAGGTCGACCTCAACCATGGGCCGAGTCGCAGTGACTATGATCTCGCCTGCACCCCCAACGGCAGCCTCTTTCATGTCAAAGGTTACTCTGGAGGCCTGATTGGGAAAGACTTGTACGTCCTTCCTGGTGACGGTTGTGTAGCCGACGTAACTAGCGCGGACAGAGTAGACTCCTGGCGGTATGCCGACAATGATATATTCGCCGTCACCTGTGGTCGTGGCGCCATATTGTGTGCCGAGTAACACAATGTTGGTGTAAGGAAGCGGTTTGCCAGTGCCTGCGATGGTCACTTTTCCAATGATGCGACCCACGTCAGCAGAAAAAGCAGAAGAGGCAGAGAAAAGGATTGCCAGCGCGAGGAAAACTCCAAGATAGGCTTTCAAAGTATAAGAGGATCTTGGGGAAACGGCCACTGTAGACGACTCCTCTCCCATGGAAGAATGTTCTGGTACGGCTAAACTCTGCGGGGAGAAGCTATAGCCAACGCTATAATGAGGCAAACCTCTTCAGCGAGGAACCCTTTCCACTCCCCCATCTACGGATCCTAGCAAACTACAGATTAGCAAAGAATCTGCGTTTTCGTCAACAGAAATTGGTCCGTGGGAGGTCTCTATCCTTTTTCGGCATCGATTATCTTTTGAACTCTTCGGCCATGCCTTCCCCCCTCAAAGGAAGTAGACAGCCACGCTCTCACGATGGTGCGGGCAAGGCCGGGATTGACTACCTTGGAACCGAGGGCGAGAACGTTAGCGTCATTGTGACCACGACTGTTTCTGGCCGTTAATACGTCATGGCAGAGCGCTGCCCTCACTCCCTTAACCTTATTAGCAGCAATGGATGAACCTATCCCGATTGTATCTATGACAATCCCCTTCTCACATTCTCCCTCGCTGACAGCTCTTGCAACGGCAATGGCAAAGTCGGGGTAATCCACGGACTCTTCGCTCTGTGTACCGAAATCCTTCACGATGACCTCGAGTTCTTCTTCCAGATACTTCTTTAGCGACTCCTTTAACTTAAAACCACCATGGTCGGCGCCTACCGCAACAGAACAGGGAGTTTTCTGTGGTGCTTGTTTAACGCTGGTGGCCGGGGCCTTGCGTTCAGAACCCTTGCCCGCCGAGACTCTGCGTTCCGACACCGTCCGCTCAGACCACTTCCCTGCGGAGACGCGGCCCTCGAGCGCCGTACGTTCAGAGCCCTTTGCCGCAGGGGCTTTGCGTTCAGACGAGATCTCGTTCATGACTTCCCTGATGACTTTCCTTATTCTTTCCGGGGTAATCTGTTCCTTTTCCACGGGTCCCTCCGGCACCATGATTCTGTCTTAGCTACACTAGTTTCGTGCTCCGCCTCAAGTCAAATACAGAGTCAACTACAACGAGAAGCAAGTTTCTTGAATTCCTCCGAACTCTTCGCCACAATTTCTTTTTCATCCAGTTCTGTTAGAGAGCCGTTCTCGAGTAACACCCGACCGTCAACGATAACGAGCTTTACGTCCGAACCCTTGGCAGAAAAAACCAATCTAGCACTTGGCTCGCACGGCTCGCCGCAAAATGTGTGAGTCCGAGACATGTCTATCGCAATGATGTCGGCCCTTTTGTTGGGCTCGATGCTACCTATCGTGTCGTCCAACGCCAGAGCCCCCGCGCCACCCAGGGTGGCGGCTTCAAGGAAGACTTGAGCCCAGTTGAATTCGTCCGTGTTCACGTATCGCTGTAGAAGCGCTGCTTGACGCATCTCACAGACCATATCCAGATTGTTGTTGCAGGGCGCACCATCGCATCCGAGCGATACCTTGACACCTGAGCGTAGCATCCGACCAACGTCTGCAATTCCAGAAGACAGCTTGAGATTGCTGGACGGGCAGTGGGCAACTTTCGTCTGAGTCTCGCTCAGGATTCTGAAATCCTCGGCCTCAAGATGTACGCAGTGGGCAAGCACGACGTGTTTTCCGGTGAGGCCAATTGAATGTAGAAAAGCGAGGGGGCTCATCCCGTGTTCGCTCCTACACCCGTTCAACTCTTCTTCGGTTTCTGAAGCGTGGGAATGGATGAGAAGGTTTAGTTCGCGCGCTTTTTCCGAAACGGCCCTGAGAAGCTCTTCGCTACAGCTTTCCATAAATCTTGGAGCAGGAGCGTAGCGAAGTCTGCCGGCGTTCGCGCCGTGCCAACGCGAAATCAAACTCGTCGTTTCTTCAATGGACTCCCGCGTCGACTCTTTCAACCCCGGTGGAACATTATCGCCGCGGTCCATCATTGCCTTTCCGGCAAATGCCCTCATCCCCGATTCGCTCAGAGCTTGAAAGACTTGATCTTCGTGGTGGACGCTCCCCATGTCCAAAATACACGTGGTTCCGCTCTTGAGTAACTCACAACAGCCGAGCATCGCAGAATAGTACATGGAGCGCGGGTCGTGGGCGGCCTCGAGATTCCAGGTTCGCTCGAGCCATTTCCCCAGTCCGACGTACTCGACCTGTCCTCTAAAAAGCGTCTGGCAAAGATGAACATGGGTTTGAATGAACCCGGGCAGCACGTAACACCCTTCAATATCGACCACCCTGTCCACCTGACCAGGGTTTTCATTTAAGGCCTCGCCTACGGCCGCTATCATGCCGTCTTTGATAAGGACGTCGCCGCTCAACACCTCGCGCTTTGTGTTCATGGTGAGAACGGTCCCGCCCTTGAGCAGGAGAGAGCCAGTCAAACTATCCTCCTTAAGGGATCGTGGAAAGGTTCGGACGCCCGCGGAGCTGCTCCTGTCAACAACACGTCGAGTTAGCTGTTGACACCCGTTTGGCGTCCGTGTAGACTGCCCGCAGAGCTTAGGAACGGCCAAGAGCTCAGGAACGGCCAAGAGAGCCTTTCGACGCAGGAAGCTCTCCTGTGGTGCGAACCTGAACTATACATAAGCCGTCGGGAACCGTCAAGCAGGCTCTGAAGCCGGGACGCCTTGCGAGCTTCAATTTCCAACGCATATTTTTCTTAAGTAGTAGGCATGCCTTGTGAGGAACGCGGTGAAGGTCTTACTCACAGAGGAACAGATACAGAAGCGCGTCAAGGATTTGGCTATCGACATATCCCGTGACTACGAAGGAAAGTCCCCGATCCTCATCGGCATCCTACGAGGTAGTTTCGTTTTTCTTTCGGATCTCATCAGGCAACTCAGCATTTCTCCCGAAATTGACTTCATGTCTGTCTCAAGCTATAACAATTTGACAAAAAGCACGGGTGTCGTGAGAATCTTAAAAGATCTGGAAAGAGACATCAGTGATGAAAACGTGGTTATCATTGAAGACATTGTTGACAGCGGACTCACGCTGGCTTACATCTGCAGGGTGTTGCAGGCCAGGCTTCCTCGTTCGCTGAAAATTTGTGCGCTTCTTGACAAGCGTGAAAGGAGAGAAATCGACATCAAAGTTGATTACGTCGGGTTCGTAATCCCGAACGAGTTCGTCGTGGGCTATGGTCTTGATCTGGCCCAGAAATACAGAAACCTTCCGTACGTTGCTGTCCTTGACGAATCTGAAATATGAGAACCGTGAGGATACCTGACGTGAAAAAGAAAAGCTTCTTTCTCGGGATTGCAGGCAACATAGGCGCTGGCAAGACTCTCCTCACGAGAGAGCTCAGCGGGCGTACCAACTGGCAGGCCTACTACGAACCGGTGATTGACAACCCTTATCTCGACGACTTCTACGCGAATATGAATCGCTGGAGCTTTCATCTCCAGATTTTCTTCCTTTCGAAGAGATTTCAGGCTCAAAAGAAAATGCTGGAAACAGGCGTTTCGTTCATCCAGGACAGGACAATCTACGAAGACGCAGAGGTGTTTGCCAGAACGCTCAATCGTCTCGGCCACCTCTGTGACAGGGACTACTCTAATTACAAGGCTCTCTTTGACACGATGCTTGAGTTCATCAGACCTCCTGATTTGATAATTTTCCTAAAAGCCAGACCCGAGAGCCTTCTTGAGAGAATCAAGAACAGAGGAAGGGAAAGCGAGAGGGCCATCACGCTCGACTATCTCAAGATTCTGGACGACGCTTACGCGGAATGGCTGGAGAGGGCGAAAAGGATGACATCGCTCCACGTTCTTGATACAGACGTGGTCAACCTGCTTGAAGAAAAGCAGAGCGTCGACGATATTGCTGAGTTCATTCGGGCACACAATTCTGTCTCGGTAGGTTCGGTAGAGACGTTAACGGGTTGCGAAAATGTTCCTTGCACAGGTCGTGGGCAAGATAGTTGCAACAATAAAGCATGACGACCTCCACGGTAAAAAGATTCTCATAGTCCGGCCACTGGATCTTTCTCTATCTCCCGCAGGGAAAACCGTACTCGCAGTGGATAGCGTGGACGCTGGGGCCGGAGACGTCGTGCTCGTGGCCGATGAAGGCAACGCTGCGGCGCAGGTGCTCAAGATGGAAAGGGGACCGATAAGAACCGTAATCGTGGGAGTCGTCGACAGCATTGACATGGAGAGTGACTCCCGCTCGTGACGCAGACAGGGGGCTTATGAGTCGCGGCATCCTGATTGGAATAGCAGGTGGTTCGGGCTCGGGCAAGACGCTCGTCTCGGAAACCATATACAAAGAACTTGGCTCCGAGAAGGTCGCCATCATAAAGCAAGATTCCTACTACAAGGATTTGAGCCACTTCCCTTACGAAGAGCGTGCGCGACAGAACTTCGACCATCCTGACGCCTTCGACATGCCACTTTTGCGGGACCACCTAGAAAGACTGCTCCGCGGCGAGGAAATTGAGCGTCCCATCTACGATTTCAATCAACATCGTCGCAGCTCAGACACAGAGAGAATAGGCCCACACATAGTGATAGTCCTTGAGGGAATCCTCATCTTGGACGACCCCGAGTTAAGAAGGATGATGAGCATAAAGGTTTTCATAGATACGGATGCCGACGTGCGCTTGATAAGACGACTCAGGCGCGATCTGATAGAGAGAGGGAGGAGAATCGAATCCATACTCGACCAGTATGAAAAGAGCGTGCGGCCTATGCACCTTCAGTTCGTGGAGCCTTCCAAAAGATACGCCGATATCATAATTACCGAAGGAGGTCACAACGTCGTTGCGATTGATCTTTTGAAGACAAAGATTCGCTCGCTCTTGTAAGGCGTTTTGCGCCGAGGCCGGCCTGCCGTAAGCCTGGCTTACGTGTGTTACGCCACACTCGCGCCACGCGTGAAACTGCACAAATCTTTACTACCCACTTGGAAGACGCAACATGACCGAAAACATCGTGCCGAAAAACGTGGGCTGGATTGAAGTCATATGCGGAAGTATGTTTAGCGGCAAAACCGAAGAGCTGATACGCAGATTGCGCAGAGCCCAGATAGCAAAACAGAAGGTCGCAATATTCAAACCAAAGATAGACAAGAGATACGGCACTGAGTACATAGTCTCTCACAATCTTCAGCGCATCCCTTCTCAGGAAATCGCAGATTGCAGAGAAATTCTTGAGAGGGCAAAGGAAGCCGACGCTGTCGGAATAGACGAGGCGCAATTCTTTGGGCCCGAGCTCCTGGAGGTATGCGAGGAGCTCGCCAATAGAGGAAAAAGGGTTATTGTTGCCGGCCTGGACCAGGATTACATGGGTAAGCCATTCGAGCCCATGCCGCAACTTCTCGCCATAGCAGAGTACATAACGAAAACTCTGGCGATATGTGTCGTGTGCGGTAACCCCGCAAACAGAACTCAACGCAAAGTCGCCAGCGACGAGAGAATCGTTGTAGGCGCATTCGACGTCTACGAAGCCAGATGTCGCAATTGCTTCGAACCCCCAGGAAAAACACGCACTTTTCCCGGGAAACCCCCTCTGGCCAGAGAGAGGACTTCCCGAAAGAGAGACGCTGGTGCAAAGAAAAGGTCTCTCGCAACGAAGAGCGCTGCGGACAAGGGCAGTGCCCTCGAAAAAAAGAGCGCTCTCCAAAAAAAGAACGCTCCGCTAACGAAGAGCGCTGCGGCAGGAAGGCGTAAACTCGGAAGAAAACAAACAGGTGGAGAAAAATGAGACACGTTCGTCCCCTTTCCATCATGCTGTTGAGCTTTCTGGTTATCACATCTTTCTCCTGTGGCAAGAAGGAGAAGGAACCTCGACAGACACAGGAGCCTCAGCAGGCACAGGGCTCTGCCGCTTCGTTCAAGGTCGGGCTTGTATTCGACGTCGGAGGCAGGGGCGACAAGTCTTTCAACGATGCTGCGTACAGGGGGCTGGAAAGAGCAAAGAAGGAACTAGGTATATCTTTCGAATACATAGAGCCTGGTGAAGGAGCTGACAGAGAGTCGGCTCTCAGGCTCCTCGCAAGTGGAGATGCCCAGGTGATATTTGGAATAGGATTCCTATTCACCGACGACATAACGGCAATTGCAAGAGATTTTCCAAACAAGAAGTTTGCATGCGTGGACTACGCCGTGAGTCCCGGCCAGACGATTCCGCCAAATCTGCTCGCGCTCAAGTTTAGAGAAGAAGAAGGCTCTTTTCTTGTGGGCGCGCTTGCGGCCTTGAAGAGTAAGACCGGGAAGATAGGTTTCGTCGGCGGCATGAAGATCCCACTGATAAAGAAATTCGAGGCGGGTTACGTCGCCGGCGCCAAGTACGCGAAACCCGACGTAGAGGTCTACGTGGCATACGCGGGTGTTACTGCCAACGCCTTCAAGAACCCCAGCAAAGGTAAGGAGCTTTCGCTGAGTCAGTATTCGAAGGGCGCTGACATAATTTTCCACGCCTCAGGCTCAACGGGGCTCGGTGTATTCGAGGCTGCCAGAGAAATGAACAAGTTGGCAATCGGCGTAGATTCTGACCAATACTCCGAAGCTCCGGGACACATACTGACCAGCATGATAAAGGACGTGGACGTGGCCATCTACGAGACCATCAAGTCCGCCCAGAACGGCACCTTCAAGGGAGGAGTGAAGACGCTGGGAGTCGCCGAGGGCGGAGTCAGCTATGTTTATGACAATAACAATCGAGATCTGATCGGTGAAGACATACACAGCAAGGTTGAAGAGCTCAAGGAGAAGATAATTTCCGGAGAGATTGTTGTTCCCTCCACCTGAAACCCGCTCAACTCCCCCGTCCATTCTGTTTGTCCGCATTGAGGGCATCTCAAAGCGCTTCGCCCTCGTGAAAGCAAATGACTGCGTAAACCTCGGTGTGCGTGAGGGAGAAATACACGCGCTTGTCGGCGAGAATGGCGCGGGCAAGTCCACGCTCATGCGGATTCTCTATGGTCTGTACAGGGCCGATTCTGGAAAGGTTTTCATCAGAGAAAAACCAGCAGAAATCAAAAGCCCAGCCGATGCCATCTCTCTCGGAATAGGGATGGTCCACCAGCACTTCATGCTGATACCTCCGCTATCCGTTACGGAGAACGTCATCCTCGGTTCGGAACCTCTCAGGGCAGGAGGGTTGCTCGACACAAAGAGTGCCAAAGAAAAAATAATGGAACTGTCTCACAAGTTTGGCCTTGCGGTGGAACCCGACACACTTGTGGAAAAGCTCTCCGTGGGAGCGCAACAGCGCGTGGAAATCGTGAAGATTCTCTTCAGGGGCGCCGAGCTACTCATACTCGATGAGCCAACCGCCGTACTCACCCCCCAGGAAACCGAGGCGCTTTTCTCAGTGCTGAGAAGACTCAAAGAACAGGGGAAGACGATCATTTTCATCACACATAAATTGAACGAGGTAATGGAGGTATCCGACAGAGTCACGGTCATGAGGCACGGAAAGGTCGTGGGCGTCGTGAACACCCGTGACACGTCCACCGAGGAGCTCGCAACGCTAATGGTTGGAAGAAAGGTCCTCCTCGAAGTGGAGAAAGGACCGGCGGTTAGAAAAAACGCGGTTCTCGAGGTCAGGGACGTCCATGCTCTTGGGGCGTCGAAGGTGCCCAAGCTAAAGGGAGTCTCGCTGTCAGTCTTTTCCGGAGAAATACTGGGCGTCGCCGGTGTTGAGGGCAACGGCCAGACCGAGCTTGTAGAGGTCATCACGGGTTTGAGGAGATCGACTTCGGGAGTGGTCAAACTTCTGGAAAGTGACATCACGAATCTCTCGCCAAGGGAGATTCTTAAACTCGGAGTCGCGCACATTCCAGAGGATCGCCTCAAGCGCGGTCTGATCTCGGGTTTCACTGTCGGAGAAAACCTGATATTGGGCTCGCATTTCAGCTCGCCTTACGCCGGCCGCCTGTGGCTGGAAGGCGACTCCATATTAAAGAACGCGCGCAACGTGCTCCGAAGTTTTGACATAAGGCCGCAGGCTCCGGAGCTTCCAGCGGGATCGCTCTCCGGCGGCAATCAACAGAAACTCATAGTTGCGAGAGAGCTCTCGCGTAATCCGGTCCTTCTAGTAGCTGCCCAGCCGACAAGGGGCGTCGACATTGGAGCGATCGAATTCATACACCGAAGCCTTATAGCGCAGAGGGACAGAGGCTGCGCCATCTTGCTCGTCTCTGCCGATCTTTCTGAAATAATGAGCTTGAGCGACAGGATCGCTGTGATCTATGACGGACGCATCGCCGGCACAGTCGAAGCCGGGGAAGCGGACGAGAAAGAGCTTGGCATGATGATGACCGGAGTTCTGTGAATGTTGCAAAAGCTTGGCGGAGCAATAGTCGTACCCCTTATTGCCATAGCCACGGCTCTACTGGCGGGAGCCGTTTTCATAGCGGCAATCGGTCAAAGTCCGGTCGTTGTTTACGGAATCCTCTTGAGAGGAACCTTCGGCAACTTCTATGGCCTGGGGCAGGTGCTGTTCAAAGCCACTCCGCTCATCTTCACGGGGCTATCCGTCGCGCTTGCGTTTAAGGCAGGTCTTTTCAACATAGGCGCGGAGGGTCAACTGTACATCGGCACCTTCGCGGTTGCGTGGGTAGGCTTTACCTTGTCCGGCCTTCCGGGCTTTATTCTAGTACCACTATGCATTCTTGCGGGTGCCCTCGGGGGGGCCTTGTGGGGAATCATCCCGGGTTATCTCAAGGCAAGATTCGGAACGCACGAAGTTATAAACACGATAATGCTCAATTTCATAGCCATTGCACTTACTGGCTATCTTGTCACGTACGTTTACTTTGTTCCAGAAACCGTACACACGCAGAGGATCGCCACGCAGGCCCAGATTCCGAGACTGGAGGAGTTCTGGCCCGTCTTTAGAGGCTCACCCGTAAACCTGAGTCTTTTTCTGGCGCTCGGCGTTGCAGTTGCGGTTTACCTGTTCCTGTGGAAAACAAAGTTTGGGTTTGAACTGAGAGCCATGGGGTTGAATCCCTGGGCCGCAGAGTACGGCGGGATAGGTGTCAGTTCCGGTGTGATAACGGCAATGACGCTGAGCGGAGCTCTCGCGGGACTCGTGGGAGTGGATTTTGTGATGGGATACAAGCACTACTACGAAGGCGGTTTCTCCTCTGGACTGGGATTCATGGGGATTGCAGTGGCCCTACTCGGGAGGAACCATCCTTTGGGTGTAGTGCTTGCAGCTTTGCTCTTCGGCGCCCTCAGTTACGGGGGGCTCGTTATCAATTCCATTGTTCCAAAGGAACTCGTGGACATACTTCAGGCAATCGTGATCCTGGTTGTGATCGCAGGAACAAATGTTTTCGGGAAACTCGCACTGTCTCTCAAGAAGAGAAGTCTGGGTTAGCCGCGAGCAAGCTAGATTGTCAAGGGGAATGCGTTGCGCCATGTCGATAATGAAGACACCGGTACATTAGTTCAACCCAGGAAGAGCTCTCGATGGATTGGATGATTGCGCTCACATTCATTTCTCAGACAATACGCATCTCCGTGCCGTATACGCTGGCCGCTATCGGCGGAACCTTCTCCGAGCGAGGCGGCGTTGTTAACATTGCCCTCGAGGGTATCTTACTGAACGGTGCCTTTACATGCGTACTGGCTACCTACTACACCGGCAACCCCTGGGTGGGCGTCCTGGCCGCAGTGCTGGGGGGAGTGGCAACCGCGCTAATTCACGCGATCGTATCCGTGACTTTCAAAGCAGAGCAAATTGTGAGCGGCCTTGCCATAAACATACTTGCGATGGGAGTCACGCGATTTCTTCTGAAAGTCATTTTTGGGAGTTCGAGCAACTCGGACAGAATCGTTGGGCTACCGGAGTGGAAAATTCCTCTACTGAAGGACATTCCAGTACTCGAAACGATAGTCTCCTCGCCGCTGATCCTGGGCACAGTGGTAATCATAGTTGCCTCCCAGTTTCTGCTTTTCAAATCAGTTTTCGGCCTACGCCTGCGCTCGGTGGGCGAACATCCGGAGGCGGCAGAAAGCCTCGGAGTCAGTGTGACAGGCATGCGGTACGCTGGAGTCCTCTTGAGCGGAGCCCTCGCAGGTCTCGGAGGCGCCTGGCTTGCAATGGACCAGCATAGCTTCACTGACGGAATGTCAAGCGGCAGGGGTTATATTGCCCTGGCAGCCATGATCGTGGGGAAATGGAATCCGTTGGGGGCGGCCGGCGCCTGTCTCATGTTTGGTGCGGCCGAAAGCTTGCAGATGCAACTTCAGGGACGAAATGTCCCCACTCAGTTCATACAAATGATACCATACTTAGCAACGATAATCGTTCTGGCCGGACTGATCGGGCGCTCCGTACCACCCGCTGCAGATGGTGTACCGTATGAGAAGGAGAAAGCTTAGCGGGAACCGAGGCTTGAGTCTGGCTGGAGGTCGCGCACGGGAGTTTGTGATGAAAAGCTGGGATGAAAGAGAACAGATGGTGACAGAAGCTGTTAGGCGAATTCGCAGGGAGTGCTCTCTGGTGCCCTCTGTGGGAATCATCCTCGGCTCCGGCTTTGCGCCGCTCGTTCAGGAAATTGAAAGAGGGTGCGCAATCCCCTATGAGACCATTCCTCATTTCAGGGTCCCTTCGGTGCAGGGCCACCACGGGTTCCTTATCTTGGGGCGTTTCGGCGACGCGACCGTTGCCTTTCTCCAGGGAAGGGTGCATCTCTATGAGGGATACCCAATCGAAGACGTCATGTTTCCGGTTCGAGTTCTTGCAAAACTTGGAATTCATTCTCTGATAATTACAAACGCGAGCGGCTCGCTGACGAAGGAAATTGGGCCGGGCGAGGTGATGCTGGTAGAGGATCAAATAGATCTGATGTTCTGCTCACCTCTCAGGGGACAATGCGGCTGGAAAAGCGAGCCCATGGTGAGAAGGGCGTGGGCCATCTATGACAGGAACTATATGGAACTGGCAAAAGAGGCGGCCAGGCGAACAGGAATTCTACTTCATCAGGGAATCCTCTGCACAACAAAGGGTCCAAGCTACGAAACCGCAGCCGAGTCGCAATTCATGCGGAAGATCGGGGCTGACGCCGCCTGCATGTCGACCTCGCATGAGGTGATGGTGGCGCGCACGCTCGGACTCAAGGTCCTTGGCCTATCGTGCGTTTCGAATCTGGCCACCGGCATAGGAAGTGGAGAGCTAAGCCACGACGAAGTAACTCAGCTGGTGGGTAAAACGGTCAAGCGGATCGTCCCGTTCCTCAAAGAACTTATCAGGGAAATATCCATCTTGAGAGGCTAACAAGAGAATGATATTTGAACAAATCCCGGCAGGAGGCGACAGGAACTTCGCCTATCTCATAGCCGATGAGGACAAAAGAGTGGGTCTTGTCGTTGACCCTTCGTTTGAATGTGAGGAGGTGCTCGCAAGAATCAAAGCTCATTGCGTGACCATAAAATACATTGTAAACACGCATGCCCACGCCGACCACATCGCGGGAAACGGTGCAATCAAAGAACAAACGGGCGCCCAGATCGTAATGCATTCTCTCGCCAGAGCCAGACACGATGTCCCGGTAGAGGACGGGAGCATACTCGAGGCCGGCGCACTCAAGGCGAAAGTCATACACACACCCGGCCACACACCTGACTCGTTTTGTCTATTGATCGCGGGGAAACTTCTGACAGGCGACACGCTTTTTGTAGGCAAGGTAGGGGGCACCGACTACGGGGAAGGTGCACGCCTGGAATACGAGAGCCTTAATGGAAAACTTATGACTCTGCCTGAAGATACGGAGGTTTGGCCCGGCCACGACGTTGGCGTCAAACCTTCTTCTACGGTTGGGGAGGAGAAGAAGACTAATCCCTTCCTTTTGCGGAAAAGCTTCAGGGATTTCCTGGAACTCAAGAAAAACTGGCTGGAATACAAGAGAACCCACGGCATCAAGTAGCACCTTTCTCGTCCCACCCGTTCCAGAGTGTTCCCGAAAAGGCCCTGAGGCAGTCAGGCCGCGGGGCCCAGGGTCTAACGCTTTATCACATTGAGAGTTACAGAGATTTTCAGGAAAAGATAAGCGTCTGGTCATGATCCGGTGCCGACCGGGCCAGAGCAAGAATTGTGGGAATTCCATTGGAGGTATTCCAAATGTGGCAGGTATCCAGGTATTGCGCGTTTTTATGGTAGAGGTTTCAATGCACCGGATTTGACACAGATTCGTTGTGCCTCAACCTGCGGATTGTGACCCTCAACTTCCTCTTGATGTCTGCGCCTCCGCATTTTGACGGTCATCACGCCGGTCGACCGGAGATAATCCAACATATCCCATTGTTTCACAAGAAGTTACAGATTTACTCGGGGCTGCCACTTGGGGGATCGGATCCTTTATTGTGCACTCGGCCCTCTAACCGCCGAAAGCGTTTGACATTGGCCATCCTTTGCTGTATAATAAACTTAGTCGATTGATGGAGGTCCTGCCTGGAGCGTGACAAATTAACCAACTGTCGGCGTGCGCTTCAGAATCGGGATTAACGAAAAATCTTTTGCCGGACGCGAATCAGGTTGTCGTCAAAGGGAGAGTTTACCTTAACCCCCTTTGGCTTCAGACTCAAACGTTCAGATAGTTTTATCATCAAACGGAGGTGATGCTTACCCAGACTTGTTTGTGCTCACATTTTGAGAGTTGCATCTGTGTTAGGAGGGAGAAAAGATGAAAAGAATTGTTTTTGTTGCAACGGTGCTCGCCCTCTTGGGGATAGTCTACGTGGCGGGTGCTACGATAAAGGACACCAACCTATACAACATTAACACTCTGAATGGAATCATACCCGGCGACTCGGTCAGAGTGACGAACATCGTAATCACCGGCATCGACACCAACCCCACCACTTATGGCTTCTGGGCTCAGGAGCAAGCTAGCCCCGAGTGCGGAATGTTGATCTATATGGGTAGCTTGTACCCTACGTACTTGAAGCGCGGAGAAATAATGAGGGTAACTGGTAAATATACCGAGTACCCAGGACCTGACACTTCAAACTCTGCGTCCGAGATCAACTGTTATTACTCCTGGCAGCTGGATAGCCTTGGCATGGGGGCTATTCCCGACCCGCTCTTGATGTCAACCAAGGACCTCGGTTATTGGCCTGCGGATGCCCCCAGAGCAGAGCCCTGGGAAGGCCTTCTGATAAGGGTAGATACGGTAATTGTCGTCAACGGCGCTGAGAATTACCCTCGTAGTTACGTTATACGCGAAGCCCACCGCGGAGCCGGCAACCACGGGGGCGCGGGTCTCGGTGACACGGTCTACGTTCGAAACGACAAGATGGACATCAACGCTCCGACCCGCCTCGCCGATCTCGACACACTGGCTTCTCTTACGGGCGCTTGGTACTTTGAATACGGCGAGTACAGGCTGTGTCCCAGAGATGCCGATGACATTGTCCCGTTGCATCCAGTACCGCCTCACGTCCTGAGAGCATATGCGGCGAGTGACACCTCAATCAAAGTTGTATTTGATATCAGGCTCGACACGCCCACAGCCCAGACTAAGGGCAACTACTCACTGGGGACAAGTACCTTGATCACGAATGCTAGCCTGGACCCGGTTGGAGAGCAGATTGTCACTCTTAGGACGGCCACTCAGACTCCTGGAACCCCCGAGGCTGTGACGGCTGTCAACGTAAGAAGCAAGACTGGCACTCCCATGAATGCTCCAGAGAGCTACGCGTTTAGGGCCGGCCTCTGCCCAATGTCACTGGTGCAGGCGCCGAAATCGGCTTTGAATGATAGCTCGGCGTACTTTGGTGAAGAGGTGACGGTCGCAGGTATCGTGACGGGTGATAAGACCATTTTCACGACAGAGTTCTACGTGGAGAACACTCCAGGCGGTCCGTGGAGTGGCCTCAAGATTTACGGTGGCATTCCAACTCCCGTAGCCAATGGCGACAGTGTAATCGTGGCAGGGTTTGTCACCGAGTACTATAACGACACCGAGATTACCCCGGTGCATT
>Ga0315291_10002433_pt1 | contig 24433 bp, 21 predicted proteins | sample YL17G12_20_MG_FD_203070 | JGI IMG/M metagenome (GOLD analysis project Ga0315291, IMG submission 203070) | Sediment microbial communities from Yellowstone Lake, YNP, Wyoming, USA - YL17G12_20 | ecosystem: Environmental > Aquatic > Freshwater > Lake > Sediment | place: USA: Wyoming | collected... | reverse complement strand
TTGAACATTTCGGTGACCAAGGCCGCCATAGGAAGGGGAACATCGTAGGCCTTCGCGGCGGCCATGGCATTGTTGAGGTCTTTGTAGTGAAGGCGCACGCGGAACCCAGGCTCAAAGTCACGGTTCACGATGCGCATTCCGCGATTTTCCAGCACGCCGCACCGAGCCAGTCCTCCGCTGAGCACCTGCACGATCTTTGCGGGATCTACGCCTGCCTTCGCGCCGAGCACAAGCGCCTCGCCCATCGCCTCCAGTTGCAGGGCGACGAGAACCTGGTTGCAGAGTTTCGTCACCTGCCCCGCGCCGTGACCGCCGCACAGGACGATATTCTTGCCCAAGACCTGGAAGATGGGCAGAATCTCGTTGAACACATCTTCCGGGCCGCCGACCATGATGGAGAGCGTGCCCTTGATCGCGCCCACGTCGCCGCCGCTGACGGGCGCATCTAACACACCTACGTCTTTCTTGCCAAGTTCCGTGGCGATTTTCGCCGCTGTCATGGGCGAAATGGAGCTCATATCCACCAATATGCTGCCGGGGCGAATTCCTTCGGCCACGCCGTCTGGCCCGAAGACCACGACCTCAACATCAGGGGTATCGGGGAGCATCAGAATGACGATATTGGCCTGCTCTGCAACGTTCCTGGGCGAATTCCCCAGCAGCGCGCCCTCCAGGGCCAATTCCTCCAGTGGAGCGCGGATGCGGTCGTACGCGACGACCGTGAACCCCGCCTTGAGCAGGTTCCGAACCATGGGTTTGCCCATGATGCCAAGACCGATGAAGCCAATAATCGATTTGCTTGTGGTCATGCTGTCTCCTCTCGTGCAGAATCCTACATCATCTGATCTGAAAACAGAAGAATGGTCTCCCATGCCAGGCGATGTTGGAAGTCGCCTCCGCTAGGTTCGCGTTTCATGTCGCCCCGTGGGGCATGGGTTCTGGCAACGCCAGAGATGTGGGCGAAACGCCATTGAGGGGCTGCGCTCAACTGGGCTGGCCTGCAATCTCTTTCTGAGCCAATTGTGCGAAGGTGATCTGGCCCAGATAAGACACGACGCCCTTTTCAACTTCCTTCCAGACCTGGTGCATGGGGCAATGGCTGCTTCTGGGACATTCCTGTGGGTGGATTGTGCAGCGGGCAAGGGCGATAGGGCCTTCCAAAACCTGAACGGCTTCCAGAATTGTCAAGTCGTCGGCATTCCGCCCCAATTCCAGCCCGCCGCCCAGGCCGGGGTAGGCGCGCACCAACCCCGCTTGGCTCAACTGCCGTGCAATCTTGCTGAGGAAGGTCGTCGGAATACTCTGCTTTGTTGCGATTGCCTCGGTTGACGTGCGGGCCCCCTTGGGCAGCATAGACAGTTCCATCAACAGGCGGATCCCATAGTCGGCTTTGCGGCTTAGTTGCATACGATTCTCCTTGCACGATTTGTTGATGGTACACGATGCTCCGTCATGACTTGCTCAGGGCGCGGTCAATGCGCGCCAGCACGCGCTCGCGGCCCAAAGTGAGCAGCGTGCCAAAAAGGGGCGGCGAGACGGTCTTGCCTGTCACCGCCACGCGGATCGGCGTGAAGAAGTCACCGGCTTTCAGACCCATGCCCTCGGCGGCTGCGCGCAGGGCGGCGTCAAGGGTCTCTTCGGTGAAGTCAGCCTCCGCCAGCACCTGCCGCGCGCGAGCAAGGGCAGCGCGTGCCGATTCGGGGGTCATCTTCTTACCCAGCAGAAGGCCGGCGTCGTAGTCCTGTAGCTCCCTGAAGAAGAAATCGGTCATTGCCACGGCGTCGTTCAGCGTCTTGATGCGCTCCTGGATGAGGGGTGCGATGCGTTTCACTGTGCGCACATCAGCCTGGTATCCTGCCCGCTCCAGCACAGGCTGAAGGCGCGCCGCCAGGTCAGAAGGGGGCAACGCGCGAATGTACAATCCATTCATCCAGTCCAACTTGTCATAACTGAATGCGGCGGACGCGGCGTTGATGCTGTCCAGGTCAAAGGCGCCGATGATCTGGTCTTTGGTGAGAATGTCGGTCTTGTCATCGTAGGACCAGCCCACCAGGGCCAGAAAGTTGAACATCGCTTCAGGCAGGTAGCCTGCGGCTCGGAACTCGCGCATCAGGACGGGGAACTCCCTGCCATCAGGGGAGCGCTTCTTGCGCTTGCTCATCTTGCCCTTGCCGGAGGGGTCCAGGATCACGGGCAGGTGCGCGTAGAGCGGCGGCGTCCAGCCCAGCGCCTGATAGATGAGTTGATGCCGCGGCGTGGAGGGAATCCACTCGTCGGCCCGCATGATGTGGCTGATTTCCATCAGATGGTCATCCACCACATTCGCGAGGTGGTAGGTGGGGTAGCCGTCGGACTTGAGCAGCACTAGATCATCCAGGGTGCGGTTATCCACGGTAATCGAGCCTCGGATCAGGTCATTGAAACTCGTCTCGCCCTCCAGCGGGGCCTTCAGGCGCACCACGGGGACGAGGCCCTGGGCTTCGTAGTCGGCGATCTGTTTGGCCGTGAGTGCGCGGCAGTGGCGGTCGTAGCCGGGTGGCTCTTTGCGGGCCACCTGTCCCTCGCGCATGGCTTCCAGGCGCTCCGGCGAGCAATAGCAGCGGTAGGCAGCGCCGCCGCGCACCAGTTCTTCGGCGTAGCGCTTGTAGAGGTCAAGCCGCTGAGATTGGAAGTAGGGGCCATACGCGCCGCCCACTTCCGGGCCTTCGTCCCAGAGGATGCCGAGCCAGCGCATGTTGTCAACGAAGTCTTTCAGAGCGTCTGGGTCGTAGCGCGTCTGGTCTGTGTCCTCAACGCGGAGTATGAAAGAGCCGTTGTGGTGGCGTGCGAACAGGTAGTTGAACAGCGCGGTCCTCGCCCCGCCCGCGTGCAGATACCCCGTGGGGCTGGGCGCGAAGCGAACGCGCACATCGCTGGGAGCCATGAAAGTCCTCCGTGCCGGTGTTCTGGGACTATTATAATCCAGAATTCCGAAAAAGCGAAAGAAGCCCGACAATAGTACACTTATCCCATTGTCTTGACGCGCGGCCCAAACTATACTATAAGTGTCCATTAAACTCAGAGGGGCTGAAGGATGCGCATCTGGAGCCGGGTGTCGTGGCTTTTTCTGGTGTTCTGCCTTGCGCTGTCGTGGGCTGCGCCTGCGGCTGCTCAGGATGCGCGCGGTTACCCTCCGCTGGAAATCACGCTGGACGCGACAATCTATCATGCGGTGCCCGCAGGCAACGGAACGGTGCGCCTGGAGATGGAGGGATTCCAGACGGCCCTCATCCCCGGCTATCCGGCGCTCCCTGTACGCGTGGTGGATTTGGCGTTGCCCCCTGGGGCAAAGGCAACAGGCATTGTGCTCCGCGACGTCCGCACGGAGAACCTGGGGGTAGGGTGGAAACTATCCCTCGTTCCGCCGCAGGCCTCTGACGATGAGCAAATCCTCCAGTTGGAATTGACCGAGCCATTTCCATCTTCCCCTGTGGAACTGGAGGGAAACCACGGCTTTGGCGGCCTGGCGTTCGCCCGCCTTCGCTTCTATCCATTCCGATACGATCCACGCACGGGCGAACTGACCTTGACCAACCATCTGACCATTGAAGTGCGATACGAGAAAACGGCAGGACCAACGCTTCCGACTCGCGTGGGAGACTGGAAGGGATTGTCTTTGAGCAATGCAGCCGAGGCGCGGGAGTGGTATGCCACGGGGCCTTCCGTTCAGGCGAGCGAGGGATATCTGATCCTCACGACGAGCACGCTTGCCTCCTCGCAGGCGGTTCAGGATTTCGTGTCGCACAAATCTAGCCTAGGGTTCGTGGTGTACGTGGCTACCCCGTCCGACTGGGCGAGTTATCCCGGCGCGGAGCAGGCGGACAAAATTCGCAACTTCCTCATCAATCGTTACGGGCCGTGGAACCTGCGCTGGCTCCTGATCGTCGGCAACACTTCTACGATTCCCATGAAGATGACCTACCCATCCTCGTCAGAGCACTCAGGGAGCTGGCCGACTCCCACAGATGCGTACTACGCGGATCTGACGGGAAACTGGGACGCGGACGGCGACGGCTACTTCGGCGAGAGAATCCAGGACGCCGCTGATTTCACGGCGGAACTGTACGTGGGTCGGGTTCCGTTCGACGACACGACCACTGTGGCCTCTATCCTCCAGAAAACCACCAACTACGATGCTGTGGATGGGGATTGGCGGCGCCGTGCGCTGCTCGCGATGGCGGTTCAAGGGTACACCACTGGCGGAGCCATACAGACGGACGGCGGCTATCTGGGTGAGGAGATGCGGGCGCGGTATCTGAATGCCGCAGGGTTCTCGTCCTACCGCCTGTACGAGGAAAACCCTCCTGCTACCACGCTGCCCCACGAAGCGTCGCTCACGCTGGCAAACATGACTTCCGCCTGGGGCAATACCTACGGGCTGGTGACGTGGTGGGGGCATGGGAACCGCTATGGGGCCTACCGCAGGCTTTTGTCGGGAGGCAACACCTACGATGTGCCCTTCATCACCTATGACGATCTGTCCGGGCTGGACAACTCCAAGCCATCCATTGTGTTTCAGAACTCCTGCCTCAATGCCGAGACCGGGTACACGAACCTGTCCTCGCAATTGCTGAAACAGGGTGCGGTGGCGACGGTGGGGGGAACCAGCGTGACCTGGTACTACCTGTATTGGGACGTCTACAATGACGGTGGCAACGCGACCATGGCCTACCTGTTCGGGCAGAATTTGGTCAGCGACCACGATCCCGCCGGCGCGGCGCTCGCCGATATGAAGGCGACCTATGCGGCGAGCTATGTCTGGTTCAATGGCGATCACCAGAACCTCATGTCGTTCAACCTTCACGGCGACCCCTCGGTGGGGCTGTGGCCTCGCGCCGCAACTCTTGAGAAACCTCTGTCGGCAGGCTGGAATCTGATAGCCTTCTCCAATCTGTCATCGTCGTTGGCGGTGGAGGAAGCCTTCGCGTCCATCGCCGGGAACTACACGGAAGTCTACACCTACGATCCCCTGGCCCCAGGCGATCACTGGCTTCGCTATGCGCCAGGCGGCCCGCCTGAGCAGAATACCCTCGCAGAAGTGGATGGGGATCACGGGTATTGGGTCTATGTGGCGGCAGAATGCACGCTGATTGTCACGGCTGTTCCGCCCGCAAGTCCTTCCATGAACCTGTATGCGGGGTGGAACCTGGTCTCTCTTCCCAAGATGAACTCAGAGCCCATCGCTGATGCTCTGACATCCATTGCCGGCAAGGTTCTCCTGGTCTACGCCGATGACCCCAACATGCCCGAAACGTGGATCCGCTACAACCCTTCTGCGCCATCCTGGGCCAATGGGCTGGCCGCCTTTGATCTTGGCGTGGGTTACTGGATCAAGGTCTCCGAAGATGTCACATGGACGCCTTAGTAGGCAGGGCGAAGCATTTGCGAGGCTGAACATGAAAGCGCAGGTGGGTTCCTCGGTTCTGGAATTGGTTGAAGGGGATATCACGCTGCAAGACACAGACGCCATTGTCAACGCGGCGAACCCCTCCCTTCTCGGAGGTGGAGGCGTGGACGGCGCCATCCACCGGGCGGGCGGCCCGCAAATTCTGGAGGAATGCCGCAAGATCGGCGGCTGTCCCACCGGTCAGGCCCGCATTACCAACGCGGGACGGCTGAAGGCCCGAAAGGTCATTCACACCGTCGGCCCGATCTACTACCAAGACCGTGAGAAGGCCCCTGAACTTCTTGCGAGTGCCTACCGGAATTCGCTGCGGCTGGCATCGGAGAACGGCTTGCCCTCTGTGGCCTTCCCGTCCATCAGCACGGGGGCATACGGCTATCCGATGGAAGAAGCCGCATTCATCGCCCTTCGCACCGTCATGGAGTACCTGCGAGAGCACCCGGAGATAGTGCTGGTCCGCTTCGTGCTCTACGGCCAGCAGGCCCACGAAATCCACCGCCGCGCTTTGGAGTGTCTGCTGCGGCAGCAGTAGTCCTTTCGCGGGCGCCGCCGCTTGCAGCGAGTGCTCCAGCCACCCCATATTGCCTGTCGTTCATCTTCGCGCGCCTTTTTCCCTCCAACAGCCGTTAGTATTAACAGATTGTCATAAAGTTATGTTTGCGTTTTCATCGTTTTTTCATCTGTGGGTGATATAATGAACATGAGGGGAGAATGGGCTAAAGGGGCCTGAGCAATCCGAAATTGCTTTGGGCTGTGTGCCGGAGTTCCCTCTAGTCCATCTTATCCCCAAGAGCGGAGCGCCATTTCTGGCGTGGCACGGGGCTTGCACAGTTCTTACGCACGCCTGTCCGGCCCGCCAGGACAATGTCTTGAGCGGAGGGGAGCGAAGTGAGCACAGAATCTCTCATCGTCGATTCACGGTCTCTTGAATCCAGCCTGAAGCGGGTGCGGGGGGTGTATGCCTGCCGGGTGGTGTTGGACTCGCCCGGCGAAATCGCCGAGATACACGTCGTTGGCTCACCCGGAAGGAAGCCGAAACAGATCGTCCGCGACATAGAATCGCTTCTGTTCGCCCAGTTTGGGCTGCGCGTGAACTACCGCAAGATCAGTCTGGCCCAGATGCAGGAGGATAAAGCCTTCTCCTTGCTGGGGACGCGCACCCGCCTCCTTCTCGCCGAATGGCAGAGCGAGGGAGCGATGGACGCCGTCGCGGTGCGGCTGGCCGACAACGGAAACGTTTTTGACGGACGAGCGCAGTCGCCTAAGAACGAGGAAGACAGAGGGCGGCTCGCCTCTTTGGCTGCGTTGGACGCGCTGAACAAGATGGTGGAGACCTCCGGGCGGTTCACGCTGGAAGCGCTGGAGCGCATTCCGGTCGGAGCGCGTGAAATCATCGTCACGCTCGTCACCTTTGGTTTCGCATCAGGTGAGGAACACCTGATCGGGACGAGTTTTTATCGGGGAGATGTCATTGAGTCTGCCGTGCGGGCCACGCTGGACAGCGTGAACCGCCGGCTTACCCTCATTCGGTCGCTCTAGGGTTGGGGGTCAGGCTCCAAACCCGGCGAAGGAATCGGCAGGAGGCGGTCACTGGCTGAAGAAGCCTGAAGCGGAGCGAAGGGGAATCGGAAGACAACTGAATACGTAGTGACACAGCGTTGTGGTTCCGTAAAACCACAAGAGCGAAAGGAGAGATTCCCCATGAAATGGCGTATACTGTACGCGCTGTTGGTCGTCGCAAGCATCATTGCAGCTGCTGGCGCCCCTACCAAGTGGCACTAGACTAGACCATCCTCCGCCTCCTGCCAGACTCCTAGTGGAAACGGTCTCAATACTCAGTAGAGGCGGCTCCCATGCTACCGTACGTCTCGCCCTCCGTGAGAGGCCGGGGTGAGGGCTGTCGGGCATGGGAGATCGATCTGCCCATCCTGGGGCTGGATATCACAACTTCGGAAGGTGTTGTGTGAAGGCATTGCCCAGACGCGCTCAACTCTATATCCTGTTTACTGCGCTCGTGGCTGTGCTGGGGATCATCGGGTTCCTGCCATCGCTGCTGGAACAGCCTGCTCAGTGGCCTGTTGTGCTGCTGTTTGCTGGCCTTATCTGCCTGTCTGATTTGTTCCCCATCGTCATGCCGTTTCCCGGCGACGCAGAGATGACTGTGTCCGGGGCATTGCAGGCGGCTGCGGCCATTCTGTTCGGTCCTGCAGTGGTGGTCTGGGCCACTTTCTTGGGAACTCTGGTCGCGGAGTCCACGCTCCGCAGAGTATGGTATAAGGCCCTGTTCAACGTAGCGCAGATGGTCATCACCTTCGGCGCGATGGGCATCTTGTACCAGAGGTTTTCAGATGGGACGCAAGACCCCATGCACTCTCTCCGCAATGTGCTTGCTTTGGCAGCCATTGCCTTGTTCTACTACCTGTTCAACACGGGCATCGTGGCCACAGTGATTGCTTTCGCTAACCGCGTTGCCATATCCTATGTATGGAAAGTCAGTTATCGGGATGTCGCCTGGACTGAACTTACAATGGTTCCGCTAGGGGCGATGATTGTCATCCTGTGGCAGTCCACGCCGTGGGCGGTGCTGCTGATGCTCCTGCCTCTTCTGGTGGTTCGGACGTCGCTCCTCCAGTCCAGCGTGCTCCAGCTGCAGACGATTGAAACTCTGCTCGCCCTGGCTGATACCATTGACCAGCGCGACCCCACCACGTATCAGCACTCGCAGCGGGTGGCGCACTTCGCCGAGATGATTGCTAAGGAACTGGGGCTGGCACAGGACCAGGTGGAGTTGATCTCCATGTCCGCGCGGCTCCATGATGTGGGCAAGATCGGGATGAGCAACGCGCTGCTGTACAAACCTCAGCAATTTTCTCTGGACGAATGGCAGGAGTTCCGCCGCCATCCAATTATCGGGGCCAATATGGTGGAGAATTTCCCGCTGTTCCGCAAGGGGCGGGCGCTCATCTTGCACCACCACGAGCGATGGGATGGGCAGGGGTATCCGAACCGTCTTGCCGGAGAAGAAATTCCCATCGGCGCTCGGGTCATCTGCGTGGCCGATGCCCTGGAGGCGATGACCTCTGACCGTGTGTACCGCAAGGCACTGACCTTGGATGAAGCCGTGGAGGAATTCCACAGGGAGCGGGGCCGCCAGTTTGATCCGAAAGCGGTGGAGGCTCTCCTGGTCGTCGTTGACAGCCAGCGCCAGCAGCAGCCCGATTGGGAGCAGCAGATGTTTGCTAGACGGATCCGGGTCTACGCCACGATGCAACTGGCTTCGGAACGGGTGGGCACGTGACATGATCCTGCTGGCATTCGCGCTGCTGGCGCTAGTCATTGCCCTGATCCGCGGAGGCGACATCACCCAACTGGCGCGGGTCCCTTTCCGATTCGGGTGGGTTGCGCTCCTGGCCCTGGGGCTGCAGATCCTGATCTTCTCCGGGTTCTGGGCCCGTGCGCTTCTCGCCGGATTGACGCCGGTCCTCTATGTGCTGTCCCTGCTCATGCTGGAATTTGTGGTCGTGACGAACTGGCGCTTGCCGGGGCTGGCGGTGCTTGGCCTGGGGCTGCTATCCAATGCCCTGGCGATCGGCCTGAACGGCGGCAGAATGCCCGCTTCCATAGATGCGCTTCGCACGTCAGGATTGATATTGGTCATCCTCAAAGCGGGCGCTCTTGGCTCCACCACCAACACGGCCCTGATCGGCCCAGACACGAGGGTCCCCTTCCTGTGCGACATATTCGCCATCCCGGAAAGTCTTCCTCTGGCGACGGTATTCTCTGTTGGGGATATTTTCATTGCCCTCGGCGCAGCCTGGTTTTTCCTCGGCGTCGTCAAGCCCAAGCGCAAGACATAACGTAGGGCGAGTTTGAAACTTGCCCCTGCGACAGCGAGCCAAGTTTCGGGCGCGAAGCAGGACGGATTGCCAATCCCTCAAACCCTCACCGCAAAGGCGCAAAGAGCGCGAAGGCTTCAGTTTTCTCTGCTTGCGCATTGCGTCGCACCCTGCTACAATCCTCCGTGAAACTGCGCAGTGGCTGCCCATGAACGTCGTTTCGCGCACGGAAAACGATCATTTCAAGAGGGAATCTATGGTTGAAAGGAGATGCCATGAAATGCCTCTCGTGTGCAGGTGACCTATCGTCCGTGAAACACCAGGACACGAGGACGGAACAGTGTTCCCAATGCGGGGGCATCTGGCTGGATCAGGAGGAATTGGAGCACCTTAAAGATGCCGATACAGACATTCGCTGGATGGAACTTGACTTGTGGAAAGAAGCGCGGGAGGTCAGTGGCAGCATCTCTCCCCGCAGGTGCCCTTATGGTCACGGCCCACTGGTGACTCTGTCCTACGGCGATTCTGGCCTGCTGGTGGATGTCTGCCGAAGGTGCGGGGGCATCTGGCTGGATACCGGGGAGTTGGAGAAGATCCTGGCCTATCTGGAAAACAAGGCGCTGTCTGCCACTGTGCCCGACTACATCCGCGAGTCGCTGAAAGAAGCAGGTGATCTAGTCTCGGGCGGTGAGGGCCGAATCTCAGAGTGGAAGGACCTGCGGGCGGTGTTGAAAATGATGAGAATCCGCCTTGCGGTGGAACATCCGTCCATTGCTGCGGTGCTGAGAGCGCTGCCGAGGTGAAAGAGGGTGCGGGGCCCCGCCGTCAGGGCCCCGCGTCAGTGGGGTAGAGGGTGCGCCTGAGGGTGGCGCTGGGGTGAACTGTAGAGAGGCTTGGCATCGGGGCGCGAAACCCGATGCCCTTGCGGCCTCGTTGGATTGCGTGTGTAAGACGGATAAGGCGAACATTTGTGCTACAGTCTCAGTATAGCACAAATGTTCTATTCTGTCAAGAGCGTTTTGCTTAAAATTTCATGTGTAGAGGAGGTTCGGAGTGAGCAAGCAGATTATCATCACGGACAAGGCCCCTGGCGCAGTGGGGCCGTACTCCCAGGGGGTGCGAGTAGGGAATCTGGTCTACACGGCGGGGCAAATCGGGCTTGTGCCCGGCACCAAGGAGTTCGCTGGGCCGGACATCTCGTCCCAGACCCGCCAGGTGCTCAAGAACATCCAGGGAATCCTGGAAGCGGCGGGATCTTGCATGAAGCATGTTGTCAAGACGACGGTGTTCCTGCAGGACATCGGCGAGTGGCCTGCGATGAACGCCGTCTACGCGGAGTTCTTTCCGGAGAACCCGCCTGCGCGCTCGGCGGTGCAGGTGGCGGCTCTTCCCATGGGAGCGAAGGTGGAGATAGAAGCCGTAGGAGAAGCCTGCGGCTGCCACTGAGAACATGCCCTGTGCAAAGTCGGTTGACAGAGGTTGTGACGGGGTAGGGGCGAAGCATTTGCTCAGCGGGCACCGGGTGTACCGGCGGCATCGTTGGCAAATGCTTCGCCCCTACGTGAGGGACGCAGCCGGTCTGCGGTGGAGCGTTCCGACAGACGTGGCCTACTGAATGTTCAGCAGGTGCTTTGCCAGCGCGATTTTCCCTTCCAAGTCGCCCTGCCGAGCGACCATGATTCGTTGCGCCATAGGCGAGCCTGCGCCGTGCATGGACTCAATGAGATAGGCCACTGCCCCTGCGCCCGCAACCAGGTTCTCTATCAAGCGCAGCACCTTGACCCTGTCGACTGCATCAACCCCTTCTGCGGCGGCCAGGTACTTCCGAATGTACGGCCCGACCTCTGGATCTTCCACGTCCTGGGCCGATGGAAGAGTCCCCAGAAGGCCACCCGCGATGTCAGTTGCCAGGCGGGCGATTTCGTAGGGGAAGCGCGTCACGTTCAGTTTGCAGACGTTCGCCAGGAGCATGTCAATCTCGTAGTTGCCCGCCGCGGTCGGGTGCCCCAGCGTTGAGCAGGCAATCCCGCAGGCGAACAAGGTTTCGTTGAGGTGAATCATCTCCACGATCTTGTCGCGGATGTGCGATGCGCCTGCCACACCGTTCATGCGGGCGATGAGCGCAGCCGCGCCGATGAGCACGTCTCCTACGCCGACCTTGCACCCGCCGTAACTCTGACGGTGGTAGGCCGCGAAGCGCTCCACCAGTTTCCCGCTCTGATCTACCTCTCCGTTCAGGAAGATGCGCTCGTTCGGCACGAAAACATCCTCAAACACGGTCAGCACTTCCTGGCCGCCGAAAGACGGGTTGCCCACGTCCAGGCGATTCGCCTCCAACTTGCGCGTATCGCTGGCCTGTCTGCCATAGATGTACCGGATACCCTTTGTGTTGGTGGGCACGGCAAAGCAGATGGCCCAATCCTCTTCGCCGGGTCTCATGCTCACCGTGGGCATGACGACAATTCCATGGGAGTTGACCATACCGGTCTGGTGAAACTTGGCGCCGCGCACAATCACGCCGCCGCGACGGCGCTCCACGACGCGGAGATACAAGTCGGGGTCGGCCTGCTCCGAGGGCCGCCTGCCCCGGTCGCCCTTCGGGTCGGTCATGGCTCCGTCTACCACCAGGTCTTCGCGCTGGATTCGGCTCCAATACTCTCGGAACCGCTGGTGGTAGTTGGTGCCGTGGGCCTGGTCACATTCGTAGGTCACGCTGAACACGGCATTGGCCGCGTCCATACCCACACAGCGTTGAAAGCAGCAGGCGGTCATGTTGCCGCAACGTCGCTGCATGATGACCTTGTCCATCAGGTCTTGCGGGCTCTGGTGCAGGTGGGTGAAGCGATTCACCTCATCTTTCACCAAGGGGGAATACACCCGAAACAGGCTGCGGCTCTCGCTGGCGTGGGCGCAATCATAGGTGACTGCGACAGCGCGCAGAGAGGGGGCGATGAGAGGATGCCTCGTCAGATCCGCCGTTTGCTCGCCCAGGACGTGCGCCTCAAGCCCGAGAGACTCTATGGAAGCGATGTATTCCTTACCGGTCTTCAGTGACATCTCCGCACCTCCCGATTGCGGGGGCAGAACCACCTCTCATCCTGCCGCAGGGGCGAAACATTTGCGACGCACTTCCGAAAGTGCATCGCAAATGCTTCGCCCCTACTCGCTTGCTACGGCGAGAAGGCGGGCCTGCTCAATGTACTCCAGAGACTGATGGCGGAAGTAGGTGTTGTAGAGTTCTGCGTAGTGGCCGCGCGCAGCCAGCAGGGAATTGTGGTTCCCTTCTTCAACGATTTCGCCGTTCCGCAGGACGATGATACGGTCGGCATTCTGCACGGTGGACAGGCGGTGGGCGATGACGACGGACGTGCGCCCGCGCATGACCACGTCCAGACCTTCCTGAATCTGCGCCTCGGTGAACGGATCCACGCTGGCCGTGGCTTCGTCCAGGATGAGGATACGCGGGTCGGCGAGCACCACGCGGGCCAGAGCCACCAGCTGCCGTTGCCCCATAGAAAGGCGCGCGCCCCGCTCGCCCACATCGGTCTGCAGCCCATTTTGGATGTAGTCCACCCACTCGCCGTTGGCGATGCGCCGGGCTGCCGCCGCCACATCCTCGTCCGAGGCCTCAGGGCGAGTGTAGCGGATGTTATCGGCCACGGTTCCGGAGAACAGGAAAGGCTCTTGGGGTACGATGCCCAACTGCCTGCGGTATTGCGAGAGATCAAACGTCCGGATGTCTCGCCCGTCGATGAGAATCTGCCCGCCCTGGAACTCGTAGAACCGCGCCACCAGCCGCGCCAGGCTGGACTTGCCCGCACCGGTGTGGCCGACGATAGCGACCGTCTCGCCTTCGCGCACGGTCAGCCCGAAGTTGTTCAAGACAATTTCGCGCCCCGTGTAGGTGAAGTGGACGTTGCGGAACTCCACGCGGCCCCGGAGCGAGTCCACAGGTTCGCTGGCGGTCTGCACCACCTTGGGCTCGGCATCAATCAGCGAGAAGACGCGCTCTGCTGCCGACAGACCATCCTGGAACTGGCTCCAGAACGAGGCAATGCTGGTCATGGGGTACCAGAAGTGATACAGGGCCTGGACGAACAGATACCACTGGCCCGGCGAGAGGCGGCCCTGGAGGCTGGTCACGCCGCCGTAATAGATGATCATCGCCGTGCCAATGCCCACGCCAATTTCCAGGAGCGGGATGATCATGTTCAGCACCCAGCCGCGGATCAGGTTCACGCCGTAGGCCTGCTGGTTGAGTCCCTGGAAATCCTTGTAGACCGCCGCTTCCTTCCGGAAGTTCTTGGCGACGGCGATGCCGCTGATGGATTCCTGGATGAGCGCATTAACCTTCGCGATCACCCTGCGTGCTTTCTGTGTCACCGACCGCGCTATCCTGCGGAATGACAGGGCCAGGCCCATGACGATGGGAACCAGGGCAATCAGAATGAGCGTCATCCAGACGTTGATAGACATGAGCACGCCGAAGAGAACGATGACCATCAATACCTGGCTGAATAAGTTCAGGATCAGCATCACGACTTCGGAGAAGTCCTGAGTGTCGGATGTGACGCGGCTGACGATCTTGCCCGAAGGCTCGGTGTCATAGAAAGACAGGTCGCGCGCTGTGACTGCGGCAAAGGCGTCCGCGCGGAGTTTTAGCACAACATCGCCTACCACGCGGGCAGAAGTGCTCCAGCGCAAGTAGTTAGACACCCATCCCAGGGCGCTGAAGACGAACACCGCGCTGACAAACAACGCAATCGTGGCCGCCGAGGTCGTCTGCACGATGACGTCAATCCCACGCGAGATCAGGATTGGCACGCCCGCGCTGATGGCAGAGTCTCCGACGATCACGAGCACAACGCCCAGCATGGCTTTCCGGTGCGGCTTGAAGTATGAGACCACGCGCCGAACCAGGTCGCGGTCGCTGTAGGTTCGGTCGTATGCGTCGCTTTCCAGGCCGTCCATCATCCAGCCCATATCGTCTCCCTCATGCTCCCTGCCCGCTGAGCCGCACAGCCGTTGGCGCCGCGCTGTAGCGTGCGAAGATACGACTGTAAGCTTCGCACCGCGCCAGCAGTTCGTCGTGGGTTCCCTGGTCCACCAGTTTGCCGCGCCGCAGGACAAGAATCCGGTCTGCCCAGCGGATTTGCGACAGTCGGTGAGTGATGAGCAGCGTGGTGCGGCCCTGCATGATGCGCCGCATGGCGCGCTGGATCTCATCCTCGGTGGCGCTGTCAATGGCGCTGGTGGAATCGTCCAGGATCAGGATGCGCGGGTCGGTCAGGAAGGCGCGGGCGATGGCGATGCGCTGGCGCTGCCCGCCTGACAAGGTGACGCCCCGCTCTCCGATTTCTGTGTTGTAGTCGTTTGCGAAACTCATGATGAAGTCGTGGGCCTGGGCCTCGCGAGCGGCGCGGCGGATATCCTCCATGCCGATAGCCTCGTGTGCGCCGAAGGAGATGTTATCGGCCAGCGAGCGCGAGAACAGGAAGATATCCTGCTCAATGGCCGAGACCTGCGAACGCAGCGCTGCCATGTTCCAGTCGCGCACGTCCACGCCATCCACCAGCACGCGCCCGGCGGTGACATCGTAGGTGCGGTTGACCAGTTTGGTCAGGGTGCTCTTGCCCGAACCCGTCTCGCCGACGATGGCGATGGTCTCGCCGGGGTTGGCGCGGAAGGTGATGTCCTGCAGCACCGACGACCCGTCGTAGGCGAAAGTCACGCGGTCAAACACGATCTCGCCGCGGATGGTCTGGGAGACGCCCTGCGGATTCTCGTCCAGTTCAGTTTCTGTGTTGATGAGTGCCAGAATGCGGCGCGCGCTGGCGATTCCCAGTTGCGCAAGGGCGAAAGTCCAGATGCCAATGAACGTCGGGAAGCCGAGCAGCCGCAGCAGCCCCATGTACGTGACGACCTCGCCGACGGTCAGCACACCCGCGCGGAGGAGCAGGAGCGCGTGCAGGAATCCGCCGGCGGTCGCAAGGCTGAGGACGAGCAGCGGCAGGTAGCGGCCTTCTATCTTGCCCTGGAGCGCGTACATGTCGCGGAACTTGCGCGCATTCTCCACGAAGATATTCTGCTCCTGACGCTCCTGGGCGCTGCCCTTGACGACCTGGATGCCCTCGATGGTTTCGGCCAGGCGCGCGTTCATGAGGCCGAAGCGCTCGCGCACCGCGCCGACCACCGGATCCAGTTCGCGGATGTAGCGGCGCAGCGTGATTCCGAACAGCACCAGGAAAATGGCGGGCGATATGAGCAACTGCGGCGGCAGGTTGATTGGAATGGCCGCGATGGGCACGATCAGCCCGATCAGCGCGGCGAAGATGAAGACCAGACCGGGGCTGATCATCAGGTTGAGCATGTGTACGTCGTTGGTGGCGCGGGCCATGATGTCGCCGATGCGCTGCCGTCCGTGGAAGGTGAGGCTCTTGCCCAGCAGGCTCAGGTACAGTTCGTCTCGGGCGTTGCGCTCAACCAGTTGGGCCAGCATCTCCACCACCAGATTTCGGATGAGTTGGGCTATGCCCTGCCCCAAGCCGACGGCCAGGATGACCAGCGCCGCCTGGAGCATCATCTGCCCCGTTGCACCCGACTGCTTGACCAGGTCAAAGACGCGGCCAACCAGAACCGAGTTGGTGCTGGACAGGACGCTCACCAGGATGGCGATGAGGAGCGTGGCGAAAGGCAGCCAGGGGTAGCGCAGGATGTGCGAAAGAATCCAGCGAATCGGCCCGGAGCGGTCGTATCGGTATTCGTTTGCGACGGTGAATTCGCGTTTCTGCACGGGCACTCCACGAGAGGGACGTTGCGCTGGACAGCGCGTCTGCGCTCTGAAACAGACGAGCACCCAGTATATGTCAAAGTGAACGAATGCGCAAAGTCAAAGTTGGGGGATATGTCGTTCTGTTGTATCATAGAATGGCAGCAAGAGAAACCCTGTGGCAAGGAGGATACCCATGCAAATTGTGACAGACCGTGGAATGGACCTCGCCCCGGAACAGATGGCCGGGCTAGACATTCACTTCGTCCCCCTCATTCTCACTCTGAATGGCAAGTCTTATCGCTCCGGCGAAGACATACAGCCCGACGAATTCTATCGCCTGCTGGAAACGACCGACGGTTTCCCGGTCACATCGCAGCCATCCCCTGGGGTTTTCGCTGAGATGTACCGCAAACTGGCAGCCACCGACCCCGATATCCTGTCTATCCACATCTCGTCGGGCCTCAGCGGCACAATCAACGCGGCCCGTATGGGCGCGGAACTCGCGCCGGAGGCGAACGTCACCATCGTGGATAGCAAGACCCTGTCGGGAGCATTGGGCTGGCAGGTGGAAGCGGCAGCCCGCGCTGTGAAGGCAGGCTGGCCGAAGGAGCGGATTCTGGCGTTGCTAGACCGCATCCGCGCCGCCACTGATACATTGTATACCCTGGCGACGCTCAAGTACCTCATCCACGGCGGGCGCATCAGCCATCTGAAGGGGCTGTTGGCCTCGGTGTTGAACATCAAGCCGCTCATTGGGGTGGAGAAGGAGGGCGGGACCTACGTCCAGCGCGGGTCGGCCCGCACGCTCCGAGGAGCCATTCTGAGGATCGCGGACCTAATTGCCGAGCAGCATGCGCCCGGAAGCGAGTTGCGAGTCCAGGTGCTCCATGGCGACAACGCCGAGGGGGCGGCCTTGCTCCGCGAGCGGCTGAGCGCGTTGTTTGAGTGCGCCTGGCTGCCCACTGGCATCATCGCTCCCGTGCTCGGGGCGCACACGGGGCCTGGACTGGTAGGGGTGGCCTATGCGCCACAGGCGGTCTTTGCTGATGTGCCGTAGGGTTTGGAAGCGTGGGGCATAGCAACAGAAAGAGCCCTCAGCACGCGGGGTGCTGAAGGTTTGAGGGTCAGATTAGTGCAGAACGACCTCCGAGGTTCGTGAGAACCTCGGAGGTCGTTGAATTGCCTACTTGGGCAGTTTCAGTTCCTGGCCGGGGTGAATCAGATTGGGGTTACCGCCAATGAGGGCCTTGTTGAGTTCGTAGATTTCGGGCCACCGCTTGGCGTCTCCCAACAGTTCCTTGGCGATCTTGGACAGAGAGTCGCCCGACTTGACCACGTAAGTCTTCGGCTTAACCTCTTCCACAGCCTGGCGCATGGAAGCCGCCATGGCCTCTCCGCGCAGTCGCATCTTCTCGGCTTCGGCCTTGGCCTCAGCCTCCAGCGCCGCCTTGCGCTTGGCCGTTTCCTCTTCGGCGCGCTTCTTGGATTCCTCTATCATGCGCTGCTGCGCGGCCAGTTCTTCGCGGCGCTTGCGCGCGGCCTCCTCGGCGGCCATTCTTGCGTTCTCGGCAGCTTTCTTAGCCTCTTCCTCTTTTCGTTTTACCTCTTCGGCATCTTTCTTGCCCAGGAGCTTGTCCAACAGTCCCATTGTGTTCCTCCTCACTCAGATTTATAGTATTTGTGCGTCAGGAGTCGCGGTTTGCCTAGAACAGGCCGCTCCCGCGCGGGGCCGAGCAGCGGGTAGCGGCCCATGTCCTTCGCAGGCGACTACAACCCCTTGAGCGCAGTGGATAGGATCAAGAGCACCAGTGCGATTACCACTACCCAGAAACCGACGATGGAGAGCACACCCATCGCGGTTACCATAGAAACTACTTCCAATATGATGCCAACCAATCCGAGGATTACACTGAGCCACCAGACGATCTTCTTTGGGGGAGTCAGTCTCACGTCACATCTCCTATTAAATAGTATTGTGGGTGTCAAACCCGTCGTCCGCGGCGGACAAAGAGCAGCGGCAGCAGGACGCTCGCACCCAATGCCACCGTCCACGGGAGCGGGCTGGGATTCTCACCCCCTGTGACGGGCAGGCGTTCGGGCGTTGGCAGCGGCGTTGGAGTTGGCACTGGCGGCTGCGGCGGCACCGGAGTCGCAGTCGGCGCGGGTATCTCGGTCGGAGATGGCGGCTGAGTGGGTGTGCTCGTCGGCGCGACCCCACCTGTCGCCGTGGGTGTGGGCGTCGGCGGCATCTGGGTGGCTGTTGGCGTGGCCGGGAACGCTGTGCCTGCGGGCGTGGCTGTGCTTGTGGGCAGGGACTGAGTTGGCGTCGACGATGGCGTCGGAGCTGCGGGCGTCAGCGTGGCCGTGCGGGTCGGGGTTGCCGAGGCAACTGCCGTGCCGGTTGCGGTGGCAGGTGGCACGGTTGGCGTCGGCGTGGCGCTGACCTCTAGGGTCGGTTCGGGCGAAACCGTCGCCGTAGGCGTATTGGCGGGCGCAGCGGTGCTCGTAGGCGTGAGTGAAGGCGGCGGCTTGACCGTTGGCGTCGCTGTCGGCGGAGGTACCTCTTCCGTGGGCGTTGCCGTCGCAGAAGGCAGCTCTGACGTAGCCGTCGCCGTGGGCTCAGCGGTTGTGGTTGGTGTGCCCGTAGCGGCAGGCAACTCCGGCGTGGGCGTCGCAGTTGGCGCGGGCGGCTTCGGCGTCGGCGTCGCAGTTGGCGCGGGCAACTCCGGCGTGGGTGTCGCCGTTGGCCCGGCGGTGTCGGTTGGCGTGGCCGTCGCGACAGGCGGCTCCGGTGTGGGTGTTGCCGTTGGCCCGGCGGTGTCGGTTGGCGTGGCCGTTGCGACAGGCTGCTCCGGCGTGGGTGTTGCCGTTGGCCCGGCGGTATCGGTTGGCGTGGCCGTCGCGACAGGCGGCTCCGGCGTAGGAGTGGCCGTAGGCTCAATCGTCTCCGTCGGCGTGCGAGTCGCCGTTGCAGTGGATGTCGGCGTGTCCGTAGGCGTTTCTGTGGGAATGGCAGTATTCGTGGGCGTTGCCGCCGCTTCCCGGAGGTCATAGAAGTACAAGCACCCCCAGATAGGAATCTGGCCGTCGCTTTCCACGCGGTTCTTGTCTATGGATGTCCATCGCTCGCCGCCGGAAGAACGGGTGGAGAAGAAACCAGGCAGGTCCTCCTCCAGCACGGCCAGGGTGCCTGGCACGAACTGCCCCTCAAACTCAAAGTAGCCGAAGGAATCGGTGAGCGTGCTCGCTAGTTCCGTCACCCCGCCGTCCACTGCGTAGAGTCTCACGCGCACACCAGCCAGAGGCACAGGGCTTGGCAAGTCCTCGTACACGTACCCAACCACCTTGGATAGGGGAATGGAGGGCGTGGGGGTCGGGGTATTCTGTCCCCGCACGAAATCCACGACACTATAGGTTCCCGGCGAGCCCAGGGTGAACCAGATGACCGTGTAGTTTCCAGAAACTGAGGCCCCACCCACCAAAGGCCGCGCGTCCACAGGAGTCCAACCCGGAAGAACAGGTTGCTGCACGATGGTGAATTCAGGGGGGCCGCCGTGCGTGTCTGTCGTCAGGCAGAATCGACCCTCGCTGTCGCTGATGCCTGTGGCCACTGGACGCACCCACGATGTGCCGTTGAACCAGTCCAGGCGGACGGCCCAGCCGACGAGCGGGCTGCCGGATGGAGTGATCACCCTACCGCAAATGGTGTAGATTGTGCTCGTAGGGGGCGTCGGCGTGAAGGTGGGGGTTGCGCCAGGCGTCCGAGTTGGGCGCGGCGTGGATGTGGCAGTCGGAGGTGCCTGGTCCTGAGCGAGGACGAATGTGGCGCAGCCCAGCGTGCCCGCCGGCGCTTCAACCCGATCCGGGCTGATAGTTGTCCAACCTTCGCCGCTGGCTGAGACCGAATGGTAGCCTGCGGGGTTGGTCTTGACCAGCGCGTACCGCTCTGGACCTTCGCCAGAGTAGTTCAGGAGGACATGGCCGGTCGTGTCGGTTGTCCCGGAGGTCAGAGTCTGCCAGGTTCCGCTGAACAAGCCCAGCAGCGAAACATGAGCGCCCGGTACGGCAGTGGAGGCCTGGGTGTCCACTGCCCAGGCGCACAGGCTGATGTTGACCGGTGCCATTTCAGGGCGAGGGGCTCCCGGCGCAAGCACGGATGCTACAGCGAAAGCAATCGCAACTAGGGCGATCCACACTTGGTTGAACATCTCTTCCTCCTACTACTCTACGGGCGCTTGTATCGGCTCAGTCCTAAGTCGAGCCTTTGCTGATAGTATACTATTTTACTCCCATTTACCCAGGGGGTCAACCGGGAATCCTTTTTGTCATTTGAGTCATCTACTATAGTGAAAAACGTGGATTGCAGGAGGGGGATATGCACCCGACCAAGTGGATACTGCTCATCATCAATGTCATCGGCGGCGCTGCCGTGCTCGGCAGTTATGTGTTGGGCCTTCGCGCCCACCCAAATGGAACAGACGCCCTGTGGGGCGGGGTTCCTCAGGCCATTCGGCCCTTCTACGGCATCTGGATGCTCTTCGCGGCGGCGGGCTATTTCGCGTTCACGCTGTTTTTGTTGTTAGGTGTGGACGCAAATACTGCGCGCGTTGCCCAATGGATTGACATAACGATATTCAACGTCCTGTACGCGGCCATCCTAGTGCCGTCGGCGCTGTGGATGCCGCTCACCTTTGCCTTCGCGGGGAACCCCAGCGGCAGCCTTTGGCTTGCCGTGCGGCTGGTTCTCTGGATTGTGGGCCTGGCGTCGCTGGCGCTCATCATCGCGCTGCTGGCCCTCCAGCCGCGCCAGCCTGCCTGGGCCTACTGGCTGGCGGTGGCTGGGAGCGTGGCATTCACGATCCAGACCGGCCTGCTGGACGCGATCGTGTGGGTGACGAATTTCCGATTATAGGCGGGCGTGAGCGTGCGCTCTTTGCAGACACGCGTGTTACCCTATGGGTTTTCGCCCTCACGGGGCGGGGCGGCCCGTCAGCAGCCCGGCTCGCCGTAGTTGCCGCAGCACGACGAGCGAGTGCGGACCTTCTTCCAGTTGTTGCGGATGAACATCCGAACCTTGCGACCGAGCGGCATCGGCTGGCGCAGGTTCAGAATGGTGTCGCTGACATTGGGCCTGTCGTGAGAATGTCCATCACACATACGATGCGCTCCCCTACGTGCTATTGCGGTGGGCCGACGGCCCACGTGAAAGCGTAACCCTTCACCAACAGCTCCTGCGACCAGAACTTCACCATGCCCTGGCCGCTCGTGCTGGCGAAGACGGTGTACGCGCCCGCTTCCACCTGCACTGTCCAGGTCTGCCCCGGCTGGATGATGCCTGCCTCGTGGGTTGGGTACTCATCCCTGTCCACCGAGACGGTCAGCGGCCCCGGAAAGCCGTTGGTTATGCGGACAGTGGGGAGCGCGCCGGCGGTCAGCGGCTCTATACTACGCCGCGGAAAGTACCGTGCCCCTTGCTCGTCTGGGTAGGGCGTGGGCATCGGCTCGGCCCCTTCCGGGTGGGTGGAGAACTGATAAACCCTGCGGTTGCGTTCGGAGGCCAGGTACAGTGTCCCGTCGGCATGCACCGCCGGGGAAATCTGGGGAAGGTTCCCGATATTCAAGCCTGTGTGGCGCAATCTGTCGCCTGAAAAGCTGAACCGATCTACATCCCCAAAAGAGTCCGTCACCCAAAGGCCATCCGGAGCGCAGGTTAGCCCATCGGGCATACCGAAAACGCCTGCGAGAAAAATCTGGAGCAGCCTGCCGTCCTGGGCAAACTGGACAAGAAACGAATGTCCCTGTTCCCACACCGCAGTCCATATGGTGGAATCGGCCGCATTCCAGCCGAGACCGGTGGCGTTCACAGGCAGCGGCGCGGAGCTCAGCACATTGCCCTGGGTGTCCAACCGTACGAGGTTGACGCTGCCGTAGTCGCCCATCGCCACGAGGAGCGCCTGCCCATCCCACGCCATGCCGGAAACGTAATCCCGATTGCCGATGGCGAAAGAACTCAGGGTTGCCCCCATGCGGTCCATCTGATACATGCGATGCTCCGTGTCGTCGGCGACCCAGAGGCTGTCACCTGCCACGGCAATGGCTACGGGCTGCGGCCCCGGTGGGATGAGCAGGCCGGTTTGGACGTCAGGAACGGCGACGATCTGACCCGGCGCGGGCGTGGGGAGCGGAGGTGGGGTGACGACCACCACATTGGGAGGTAGAGTCGCGGTCGGGATGACCGACTGCGGCTGCGTGGGCGCCGGCGCGATTTTGGTCGCGATGATAACGGGCTGGGTGGGCGCGGCGGTGGTGGGGGCGGGGGGTGCGGGCGTAGGCTTTGCGGCGCCGCCTGGCTTCCGCAGGAATAGCATGAAAACGGCGAACCCGATGACCAGCATCACCACTGCCGCCCCGGCGGTCACTTTCGGGCCGGACCGCTTGTACAGCAGGAACACGAGCAGGACGAGGACGATTAACGCCACCACGGCCAACAGGGACGTGAACCCTATCTTGCCCTCGGCGATGCCCAGGATGATGCCGACCATGAGCGTGCCCAAGACCGTGATGAGGGCCGCCATGACTTCGGGGGATATGAGCACTTTCTTCATGCGATTGCCTCCCTGTCTTTTCGGAGGTTGTTGCCAACGGTGCGCTGCCTGCGCGAACGAATCGCTAGCAGTATTCTAGCACCCTTTCCCCCGCGCGTCAATGACAAATGCTCCACCGACAGGGCCATGTCAAAGTCGTCAGATTGTCATTGCGAGCGAAGCGAAGCAATCTCTGTCGTGCGGGCCGCCTCTGTTTCAGAGTGGGATTGCTTCGTCGCTCCGTTCCTCGCAATGACTTTGACAGGACCCTGCTCCACCGAAATGCAGTTGGTTCACTGCTGAGACCGCAAAGAACACGCAGAGGATAATGAACCGCAAAGACGCGAAGGGCGCAAAGGTTTCTACAGTTTTCCTTCGCGCTCTTTGCGCCTTTGCGGTTCAATGAAACTCTTTGCGCTCTCGGCGCGCTCAGCGGTGAGGTTCTTCAGTTTGGTCGCAAGTTGGCGCTATTTGCGGATCAATTCGTAGCCAGCCGCCTCCCAGGCGCTTATGCCGCCTGCCAGTTCCAGGATATTCGTGTAGCCCGCCGCGACAAGCGTCTTCGCCGCCGCAGTGCTCATGGGGCCGCTGCGGCAGTACACGACGATGCGGGCATTCTTGTCCGGAAGTCTGTCCAGGTCGGTGCCGATCTGGTCGTAGGGAATGAACAGGTCTGTGTTGGGAATCTCCCCGTCATACGGCACGTGTACGTTCACCAGCACGAAATCCTTGCTCGCCAGCATCCCCGACAGTTCCTGTGCGGTGATCTGAGTGTAGGGGACGGCCCTCGTCGTGGGCAGGGCTGATGGCAGCGGCGTCGGCGCGCTGGTCGGCGCTCCTCCACATGCGGCCAGTGCCAGGTTCAGCGCAAGAAGAGCCGCAGCCAACCATCCGATGCGCTTCATCATCTGCTCCTTGCTGCAATCTACTGCTGAATCCGCGCCCGGATCTCTTCAAACTCGGCCACGTTGATCTCGCCAGCCGCCAGCCTGCGCCGCGCGATCTCCAGGGCATCGCTCTGCGCGACTGCGTTGCTGCGTGAGGCGAACTGACGCACGATCCAGCGGATGCCGAGCACGAGCAGAACCACGAAGCCGATGAAAAGCAACGCATTGAGAATCAAGCCGATGGCGCTCAGGCTTCCCCAGTTGCCCCAACCGAAATGAAACGGGCAGAATCCCCTTCCGAATCCCATCATGTTGATGCCTCCTTTTTGTGACATCTTGGGTGAGTATATCACGACGCGCTGCGATGGAACAGAGGCTTTTGGCGCATCTCGGCCACCGCCATTTGGCGTATAGGCGACCGCAAAAACATGAGCCAGGCACCCCGAAACGCCTGGCTCTTGCGCCAAACGCACAGACTATCTCAGTCCAGCAGCCGCTTCTGGCCTGTGATCTTCTGGATGTCGGCGATGTCCTGGGTCATCTCCACGCACCCCAGGTACTCGCCGCCCTTGCCCAGCACGGGGAAGTAGCGGATGTGGATCATCCGCCCATTCATTGGAATCCAGAACTCGGCCACTTCGCGGCGGCCATGCTTGAAATCGTCCAGAATCCGTTGCACCACGTGGATGCTCTTCTCCGGGTGGCACAACTGCACGCTGCGCCCGATGATGGCCGGCGTGCGCGGGAAGATGCGGTCCTTGCCCATGCTGAAGTAGCGCACGCGGTCATCCTTGTCCACGAATGTGAAATCCACGGGCAGGGAGTTGAGCATGGCCTCCAACTGCTCCTGGGTCAGCGCGCCGGAGGCGAAGCGGATCTCGCCTTCGCCGCCCTTCGCCGCGATTTCGGCC
>Ga0315291_10002432_pt1 | contig 24437 bp, 25 predicted proteins | sample YL17G12_20_MG_FD_203070 | JGI IMG/M metagenome (GOLD analysis project Ga0315291, IMG submission 203070) | Sediment microbial communities from Yellowstone Lake, YNP, Wyoming, USA - YL17G12_20 | ecosystem: Environmental > Aquatic > Freshwater > Lake > Sediment | place: USA: Wyoming | collected... | reverse complement strand
CAATAAAGAGAGGGATTTCTGCCAAAACGCTCATTGCGTGGCCGATGCGCGGAAACTCTTCTTCTGAAAGAGAGCCCGTGCGCAATTTCCAAGAATCAATTTCTGCTTCGGCAACTAATAATCGATCTACTAACTGTTCTTTGGACATTTCAAGTGAAAAAACTCCCACCGGCGTACCTTCTTTGGCGGCAGAAAGCGCAATGTTGAGGGCCAGAGAGGTCTTTCCCATCGAGGGACGGGACGCCAAAATAACCAGGTCCGAGGCTTGCAAACCGGCCGTTAAGTTATCTAAATCTTTGAAGCCAGTGGTAATTCCGCGCAGCTGCCCTTTATTTTTATGAATTTCGTCAAGCCGTTCAAAAGAGATTGCCAAAATATCTTTGAGGGGAACGAAAGCGCCGCGAATAAATTTTTTCGAAATAGCGAAAATTTTACTTTCGGCCTCATCAAGAATTTTTTCAATTTCTTCATCTTCCTTGAAAGACAATTCCGAAATTTCTCCGGCGGTGGACAAGAGCCGCCGCAGGGTTGCTTTGTGGCGGACGATTTTAGCATAATCCACCACATGCGCCGCGGTGGGCACAGCGTTGGCAAGCGAAGTGAGATAAGCGGCTCCTCCCACCTCTTCCATTTTGCCCTTGGATTCCAAACGGTCATTAAGAGTTACCAAATCGACAGGCGTGTGCAATTCAAAAAGCTCTCTGATGTTTTCAAAAATTATCGCATGGGCGGGAGAATAAAAATCAGCCCCATCGAGCAAATCATTCACCTTAAAAATCGCTTCGCGGTCAATTAAAAGCGCGCCTAAAAGTGAAGCTTCGGCTTCAAGATTTTGCGGCGGAATCTTCAGCGCATTTTCAGGCATTGTTTTGCTCCTCTCCATTTAAATCAAACACTTCGGAAACCATTCCCTCCAGTGAATCGCCTTTATCTTTCTCTGCTAATTTAAATTCAAGCGCGATGCGCCTTGCCAAGCTTTCTGAAAATAATTTTTCCAAAAGAATTTTATTGCGCGATTCCGAGGCGCGGTCAAAATGAAAACGATAGGGAAATTCCATTGTGAGAATGTCTTGCTGGGCGGAAATCAATTGCGCCGAACGCACCACCGCCTGCAGAGTGGGATTGCCCTTGAGTTTGACCAAAATTTCGCCCCAGCAACCTCGCGCCAAGGCAAGCAAATCATTTTGCCCGACGGAAACCGGTGGAGCAGAAACCGCCGGAGAAGAAACGGACGCGATCGGTCGAGGTTTAACCTCGACAGCCTGTGTGCTGTTTTCCGTCTTTTTTATTTCGGCTGGCTGGACAACAACTTCGGGAACTATGCCCAACATTTCCACGACAAGTAATTCGATTGGCAGTTCCGCAAGAGGAGATGTTTTGAGTTGCTGGGCCGCGGCCAGCACGCCTGACAAAAATCGAGTTAATTCTTCAAAAGAAAATTTATCTTTAAGCGCCAAAATATCCGCTTGCTGTTCTTTGGTCAGTTCTTTCAAAATAAATTGGTTTCCTGACTTAATAAAAATCAAACGGCGCAGATGCTCTGCCAGGTCATCTAAAAAAGCCCCGGGATCAGCGCCCTCTTCAAAAAGTTGAGCTAAAAGCGTCAAAACTTGGTTGTCTTTCTCGGCAACTTTTTGCAAGACGCTGATTGAAGCGCTGGCATCAAGCGACCCTAAAAGCTCCATCACATCGCGCGCTTCAATTTGTTTGTCCAAAATGCGCAACTGGTCAAGCATCGAAAGCGCGTCGCGCAATGCGCCGCGCGATTTTTGCGCCACCAGCAAAAGTGCATCCTCGTCCATTTCAATTTTTTCTTCACTAATAACTTTTTTGAGCCTATCCGCGATAGCCGCCAAGGGAAGGTTATGGAAAGAAAAATGCTGGCAGCGCGAAAGAATCGTGGCGGGAATTTTATGGGCCTCGGTTGTTGCCAAAATAAAAATAGCGTGCGCCGGCGGTTCTTCCAAAGTTTTTAAAAGCGCGTTAAAAGCTTCTTTGGTAAGCATATGCACTTCATCAATAATAAAAATTTTATATTTGGCAATGGCGGGGGCAAAAGAAATCCTTTCGCGCAATTCGCGAATTTCATCAATGCCGCGGTTACTGGCGGCATCAATTTCGAGCAGATCCAAAGCCGTCCCTTCCGCAAACTCCAAACAACGCGGACAGGCATTGCAAGGTTCGCCTTCTTTAGGCGAATCGCAGTTAACCGCCCGCGCCAAAATACGCGCCATTGAGGTTTTGCCCGTTCCACGCGGCCCGGCAAAAAGGTAAGCGTGGGAAATTTTGCTGCTCAAAAGTTCAGAAAGCAAAGTCTGTTTAATATGCTCCTGTCCTGAAAGCTCAGCGAAGTTCTTGGGCCGATATTTTCTATAAAGTGAAATATAAGTCATAACAATTTATTGTAGTCAAAAAATAAACTAAATGAAATAAAAAAATTTCCCAAAATATTGGAAAACCTTGTGGATAAAGGGCAGTTGAAAAGATTAGAAAAGCATAGAAAAGCAATGGAAATGCAATGGCTGAATTCAATGATGCTTATGCTTTGCTGGCATTTTCTCGGATATTGTCACTTTTTTGGCAACTTTTTTCCCGCCGATTCTAACGAAACGAAGCCTTAGCGAATTAAGCACGACCGAAAGCGAAGAAAATGCCATCGCTCCCGAAGCCAAAATTGGCGAAAGCAAAATTTTATAAGCCGGATAAAGGGCACCGGCTGCCACCGGAATTAAAATAAGGTTATAAATGTATGCCCAAAAAAGGTTTTGCTTAATATTGCGCATCGTCTTACTCGAGATTTCTAAAGCATCAGTAATCGCGAAAAGATCATTGCGCAGTAACACAATGTCGCCTGATTCGATTGCCACGTCAGTTCCCGTCCCAACCGCTATGCCAACATCTGCCTGCGTCAAGGCCGGCGCATCATTGATGCCATCGCCAACCATTCCAACAATTTTTCCTTGTTTCTGCAGTGACTTTATTTTCTTTGCCTTCTCATTCGGTAAAACCTCAGCCAAAACTTCATCTACCCCAATTTGCTTGGCTACGGCTTGAGCTGTCCTTTCGTTATCACCTGTGATCATTATTGTCTTGATATTTTTTGAACGAAGTTTTTCAATGACTTCCTTGGCGCCAGGTTTGATCATATCTGCAACCGCGATAATTCCAATTAAACGCGAATTCTCTGCTGCCAGCACTGCCGTTTTGCCTTCTGTTTCCAATTTATGAAGATAATTTTCATGCTCTGAAAATTTAATTTTTTTACTTTCCATTAATTTGCGGGTGCCAATAGTAATTTTTTTACCCAATATTCGCGAAACAATTCCCAGACCAGGCAAAGCTGTGAATCCCTTGACTGAGTGAAGTTTAATTTTCATTTCTTTTGAATGTTCGACAATCGCTTCTGCCAGCGGATGCTCCGAGCCGTATTCCGCCGAAGCCGCCAAAGTGATTAATTCTTTATGGGAAATTTTTCCAAACGGAATAATATCCGTTACGCGAGGTTTGCCTTCCGTTAATGTCCCGGTTTTATCTAAAACTAAAATCTTAATTTTATGCGCTATCTCAAGCGATTCGGCATCACGAATCAAAACTCCTATTTGAGCAGCACGGCCAGTACCCACCAAAATCGCAATGGGTGTTGCCAACCCCAAAGCGCATGGACAGGCAATTATTAAAACTGTTACCGCAACTACCAAAGAAAAATTTATTTGTGGCGAAGGCGCGAATAAAAACCAAAAAACTCCCGCTCCGATGGCAATCAGAAGAACGATCGGGACAAAATAACCTGTGATAATATCAGCCAGGCGCTGAATGGGCGCTTTGGTCGCTTGTGCCTCTTTTACCATTTTAACTATTTGCGAAAGCAATGTGTCCTTGCCGACTTTTTCCGCGCGAAAAGTGAAACTGCCAGTTTTATTGATTGTGGCTCCTATGACTAAATCACCAACGGCTTTGGCAACTGGAATTGATTCGCCCGTTACAGGCGCTTGGTCAACAGCCGATTGCCCTTTGACAATAACTCCATCCACCGGAATTTTTTCGCCAGGCCGAACCACTACTAAATCGCCAACTTTTATTTCTTCAACTGAAATTTCGATCTCGCGGCCGCTGCGAATAACGCGCGCAGTTTTAGGAGCAAGACCCAACAATCTTTCAATGGCATGTCCCGCTACTCGCTTGGCTCTGGCTTCTAAATATTTTCCTAAAATTATTAAAGTAATAACCACAGAAGTGACATCAAAATAAACTTGTCCCGCTCCTACACCGCCGGCAAATAAATTAGGGAAGAACGTGGCTGCAACCGAAAAAGCGTAGGCGGCAAAAGTGCCTATTGCTACCAAGGTATCCATATTGGCGGTGAATTTTTTCAGGCCGTACCAAGTGCCGACAAAAAATTGCCAGCCTGACCAAAAAAGCACAGGCGTGGCAATTACAAAAGAAATAAAATTGAGCGCTGAATTTGGCAGAAGGGCTAAGCCGGGAAAAATCTGCGGAAAGGATAAAATTAAAATTATCACCGAACCGAAAGCGCCAAAAATAAATTTATTGCGCAATTTAATTATTTCCTCTTCCCGTTCGAGAGCCACATGTTCATGCCCGCCCGCTTTGGGTTTTTCCTCAATAACCCCATAGCCAGTTTCAGCAATGGCGCGCTTAATTTGTTCCTGAGAAGTTTTAGTAGAATCAAATTCAATCGCCGCTGTATCTGTAGCAATATTCACCGAAGCTGATTTAATCCCCGGCAATTTTTTAATATTTTTCTCAATCGAGATAGCGCAGGACGCGCAATGCATCCCTTTGATTGGAAGGGTTATCTTTTCTTTCTTCTCTACCATAGTATTAGGAATAGACTATTTTCTTTTGCTAACTGTCCAAAAAACCAGCGCGAAGATTGCCGCGACCAAAAGCAGCCAGAACAAAACCATGCTTACCCAAAAAACAACAGACATTGTTCCGCCGCCCATGATCGTTGTCATATCCGTTCCCCCACAAAAAGGACACATAAACCCTCCATATTACTTCCCTTCTATTTTAACATAGTTATTTTCAACAATTTGAGTTACATTACCCAAAAGAATAGTGCTAACCCTAAAATTATTGAGAAAAGGCCTGTTAAAATTTTAGCAGTTTTGCCAAAACGAATATGAAATTTTTCAATTGCGCCCGAAACTTTTTGACGGGTTGCGACCATAAATAAAAGTAACAAGGGAAGAATGAAAAAGAAATTATAGAGGACTAAAAGTCCCGTGCCTGTCCAAAACGAAGCTTTATAAGAAAGCAGGCCGACAGTGGCTAAATAGATTCCGCCCGAGCAGGGAAATTCGCAAAGGCCGACCAATGTTCCCAAAATCAACGCCGCGGGAATAGTCCCCTTGTTAGCAAAATTTTGCACCCGCGGAATTCGGCATTTAGAAAGAAACGATGCAAAAGTTGGCACAAAAGCATTTATTAATTGGATTGCACCGATCAAAACAAGCAAAACCGCGGTGGCTCGCGCCATAAAATGCGGAATGCCAAAAAGATGGGTCACTTGAATTATGCCCATTCCGAGCAAAAAATAAGTGATAAAAATCGCTAAAATATAAAAAGAACCGAGTGTGATAATTAACTTTTTTTGATGCCCCAAAGAAACTAAAAGCCCGACAAAAAAGAGCATAACGCCAAAAGCGCAGGGATTAAAAGAATCGATTAAACCGTTGGAGATTACCAGAGGCAATAAATTCATTTATTTAACTTCATAAACATCTGCAGAAAAAGAAAATTCTTTTTGAGGCTCTTTGGGATCATTCGAAAAAAGCATAATGGTGCGCGAAACCTGCCCTTTAATACCGTGGGCAATCGGATCAAATTTTATTTCCAGCATTGCCTCCTCGCCAGCTTTAAGCTCTCCAGACCAATCCGTCGGATTATTGTGCATTTCAAAGCGCGGCGAGTCTTCTTTTGGCAGCTTAATTATCACCGAAGTACAACCGCACGAAGTGTAGGCACCGGTTAATTTAAGCGGGCCAGAGCCAGAATTTTTAAATTTTATATTATGATATGAGGACGGCGTGTTTGGCACCCTGCCAAAATCAAAGGAAGTTTCCGAAGCTTCGATTCTTCCCCCTGTCGAGACATTGCTTGCCGCCGGCTTTTGCGGCGACATAAAAAAGGCCGCGATGGCTATCCCAATCACAGCCACTGCCCCAATAATAATTGCCAAATTCATCGATGAAATTTTTCTCATTTTATCTCCTTAATTAAATATTTTCTGTTGCTACTTTATAAATTTTTAAAAGTTCAGCCAATTTTTCTTTGCCGTTATTTTTTCGGATAGCCGAAACAACGCAACAATTAAGATGGTTCTTTAAAAGTTCTTGGTCAACCTTGCGCAAAGCGTGCTGGACCGCCAAAGATTGCAGCAATATATCAACGCAATAGCGATCTTCATCAACCATGCGCCTAACTGCGTTTAAATGCCCCTGCACCCTGGCCAGCCGATTTAAAATGTCCTTCTTATCTGCTTTCATAATTTTCTCCTTAGAATCCCCCCTTCTCCCTTTTGTCATTTGTTATTTTCTTCCTATCCCCCCTAGGGGGATACCTCAATTTAATTTTAACAAAACTAAAAACACCCTGTCAAGGGTGTTTTTGTCTTCGCGAAATCACGCGAAGTTCTTGACTATTTGCCCTTTTTAACCGTCCAAGAGACCAATGCAAATATCCCCGCCACTAAAAGCAGCCAGAACAAAACCATGCTTACCCAAAAAACAACAGACATCGCTCCACCGCCCATGATCGTTGTCATATCCGTTCCACCACAAAATGGACACATAAAACCCTCCTTTGTACTTTACTTCTATTTTATATAGTTAATATTAATAAGTGAAGCTCCAATACTTATATTGTTCATACGGGAAAATCCAAATTCCAAATGACAAATATCAAATAAATTCCAAATCTAAAGCAAACAAATTAATAAATTTTAAATCACAAATTATAAAATCACCAAAAAGGACTCAGGAGTGAGTCCTTTTCGAACTTTTAGAAAGTTATTTCTTTTGCAAACCGCCGACAGCTGTAACAAGCGCGATAATTCCCACCACCACGCCCGCGACAATGTCGTTAACCAAAGCTGTTTGGTTGGCTGAATAGCCCAACACAAACGGGGCAATGATCAACCAAACACCCGCAATGATGTTGATCCAAGCAACATACATCATAATACCCTCCTGGGACGCTTAGCGTCCCATAAGTCACGCTTAGCGTGACCAACTTACTTTTCCTACAGTCACGCTTAGCGTGACAACTTATATTATTAAATTAAATCTTGATTTAACCTATAACCTATAAGCTAAAAGCTAATCCATATTTTTCCAAACCACATCTTTTTCACCATGCCCGGCAGGGCAGGTAGTAAATTCTTCATTTTCGCCAAAAGATTCGATTTGGCCGCAAATAACGCAAACGTAATGCCCCGTTTCCGGGACAATGTCTCCCTCTCGATACAAATCCTCATAAACTTCCGTGACTGGCTCTTTCGTCCCCGGCATCATCTGCGAAATCTCTGGTTTTTCTTTCTGATCGAATTGTTCTTTCTCTTTCTTCACCATACTATATCCATTCTAACATATACTATTCTCATTTTGAATTTAATATTACCCTCAACCGGAGTCGAACCGGTGTTACCAGGCTGAGAACCTGGCGTCCTAACCACTAGACGATGAGGGCATCGGTGTCGAGAGTGCTGGCTCAAAGGCCGTTTTTGTTTTACAAAACTACAAATCAATTACAAATTCTACAAATCTTTTCTATGCTTTTCGGTCCGAAGCCCTTCGGACCACCTTTCTATTCTTTTCCTCTCTTATAACTTAATCTCCAATAAATCATACGCCACCTTGAAACGATCATCTCCTAAATTCTTCACCTTTTTCTCAAGTTCAGCATGAGGGATGCGCGTGTGACCATTGTGTGTAAAATATATTTCTTTGAGATTTTTTAAGGTTTTGAGCATTTTGATAGTTTTAACCATCGCTTGATGGCCGCCAAAATCTCGCGCGAACATTGAGCCATCCACCGCAACCACCTTGATTTTTTTCAAAACTGGCAAAATAGGCTTGAGGTTTTTAATATCCTGGATGTATAAAAACTTATTATTTATCAAATACCCAAAAGTCGCGGTATTTTTCGAATGCGGAACTAAAATTGCCTGAACTTTCTCAAACCCCACCCGAACTACCTCTTTATCTTTTATTACTTGATTATTTGCAAATTGATTGAAAATTTGAAAATTTGAAAATTTGAAAATTTTTCTAAGATCTCTCAACGTTTCTTTTGAAAGATATACCTTAAATGTACCCTTTTTTAAAAGTTCCGCAAGTCCCCCAACCACATCTTCGTGCGAGTGTGTCAAAAAAACTGTTTTGATTTTCGCGAGCCACTCTCGAGGAATCTGCGCCAAAATATCCGGGCCGGCGTCAATTAATATTTTTTTATTTATTAAAATTGCCGAGCGCGAACGGATGTCGCGCGGATCTCCCGAAGTACATTGCGGACATTTATCGCCAAGGCGAGGAATTGAATCCAGACTGCTCGTTCCCAAAAAAATTATTTCCATACTCTTATCCTATTGTTCCACTGGTTCAACCAGTGGGATTCTTTCTGGTTGAACCAGTGGAACAGAATTTCTGATGTGCTAAGTTGATTATATCAAAAATCCCGCCTTAGGCGGGATTTTTTTCAATAAGCTGAATGGGTTATTTCTTCTTTAAGATTGGCAAACCTGTTCTTGCTGATTCAACGACAACATATCCTGCTGGCATCGCATCGAGTGAATAAGTGCCAACTTTGCGAGCAAACCAAAAGATAACTTGCTTGCGTCCACCCTTGAGAGTAACCTCTTTGGAGTGGAGAAAATATGTCTCACCAGTCTTCTTCGATTTGACTGAGTAGGCCATGGTATCTCCTTTACGTTCCCGATATTCTCGGGATTACTATTTTATAGTAGCCCTGGCAAACAACGCCAAGTCCTACATCTGATTTAATCATAACACATCACCTATAATACCTGTCAAGTACTTTTTAAGGTATTGGTAAGATTTGGCTCCAGAATCGAATTTGTAAATACGGATTTACAGATCTGCTGCTGATTCTACAGATAAAACATCCATACCTATTTCTGCGGCGTTAATATCAAAACTAAAAATCCAATGGTAGCGACAAGCCCCAACAGAATTATCCCATAAACCAATCCCTTGCGGATGAATTCAGACATAATTTTTTTAAATCCGAATATTGAATATCGAAATCCTAAACAAAATCGAATATCTAAATTTTCAAATTCGAAACTGTTTGAAACATTGTAATTTCGAATTTAGAATTTGTTTCGAATTTCGGATTTAGAATTTCGAATTTTCTATTTTATTCTGTTACTATAATCTCCCCTCTTTCAGTTGTATTCAGATCATTATGATATTTCCAAGTGCCAACTTTATTCATAATTACACTTAAAGATTTGCCGATATCGAGCAGGCCCAAGTTTAAATCTGGATTGTCCAAATGGGTTGGATGGGGATCAGATTCGATCTTTGCCTGGCTCGCGCCTTGATTTACAAATTTAACCGTATCGCCCTTTTTGACCGTTACAGTGGCAGGGTCAAACATATCGTTGGCATAAATTACCTCGACAACTTCGCCTTGCGGAGCTGTTGCCGTTGCCGTAGCAGCTATTTGTTGGACTGTTGTTGGGGTGGCAGTAAGAGATGTTTGCGATTTGGGCTGAATTAAAATAAAAATGGCCACAACTGCGATTATTAGCACCACAATAATGCCAATAATCAAGGGAAGCTTTGATTTTTTGGCTGCCTGCGGCGTTTCTGGCTGTTCTGGCTGCGGAGCTGGCGGTAAAGGCTGTTCTGGCTGTTCCGGTTGCAAAGGTGGTGGTGGTACTTCAGGAGCAGGTGCCGCAGGAACAGTTTCCAATGGCACCGACGGTACTGCGGGCGCAGGTACTTCTGGGACTGGTACTTCTGGCACGGGTGCTTGCGGAGCAGGTTCTGCTCCCGGTTGTGTTATTTCATCCATCATTCCTCTCCTTCGACAAGCTCAGGATCAAAAATTTTTTTTAAAAATTTTTGACTCTTTATAATATTATTTTCGAAGGACCCTGAGCCTGTCGAAGGGCGATCCTTCTTAACTTTTTCACCCTGCGGGTGATGACCCGAAGGGTCAAACTGTGAACTGATAACTGTTAACTTTTATTTCGTTATCACCCACGATGACAAAATCGCGTTCGCGATGGCAAGGTAGGTATTGACTTGGCTGGCTGGCGAGGTGTAAGCCCAAACAAAGAATGATTCGGCGTTTGAGCTAGGCACAACCACGACTCGCTCAACAGAGATTTGGCCAGAACGCGTATATTGCGCGGTGAATTGCTGGCCAACTAAGATTTGACCATTGGCCAGAGTTAAATTGAAGGATTGGTCATTTTGAATGCTCACATCAGTTGAGCCTGTGGCGATTTGGCTTTTAACATCATCAACAACCTCATGAAAGTTTGCGTATTTTCCGCCTTGCGATGTCGAAAGCAGATGTTGAATACTAATGGTGGAATAATAAGCGTCCGTCCCCGGCGCGCCGCTGATCACAACAGTATGTTCATTGGGTTTTGTGATAACCCAATCAGCTGGATAATGGATATGATAGCCAAAATTTTGTTCCTCAAAAGTATTGGGCAAAACTATCTGTGGAGTTGCGGTAGGTTGGGGGGTAAAAGTTGGCGTGGGCGTAACTTGCGGCTGAGCCGCGAGAAAAGCTCCCCAGATTGCAAAGCCGACGGCAACAACAGCCAAAGTCGAAACAACAGACAAAACAACCACCCAAAAAATTTTCATCTTCCCCTCCTCTTCAGACGATTTAAACTAAATTGCCGATACAATTATATTTTACACCAAAAACTTTAATTAGTCTTGAACGAGCATTGTGGACAATGTTAAAACTTATTCTCACAAATAATCGTAGTATACTTATCCGACATCAGCAAGAACGAATTAAGACCCCATCACTTGACATTGATTTGCGAATATTGTTATAATTAATGTATATTAATGTCAATCTATTTAAAATGCACATCTATAGCAGAATAATTGAAGACCAAATAAAAAAGGCACTTGAAGACAAGAATCACAATATCATTTTAGTTCTTGGGCCTCGCCAAGCTGGCAAAACCACCTTAATTAAAAAAATTCTTTCGGAAATAAAATCCGAAATAATTGAATTTTCTGGCGACGACATTTTTACGCAAAGCACATTTGCCAATCATTCGCTTGAAAACCTAAAGCAAGCAGTCGGCGAAGCGGACCTTTTATTTATTGATGAAGCGCAAAGAATTCCCAATATTGGCCTTTCCCTCAAGCTTTTGCATGATCATACAGATCTGCGCATCATTGTTTCGGGCTCCTCATCCTTTGATTTAATGGATAAACTCTCGGAGCCTTTAACCGGCAGGACTAATACATTTTATCTATACCCTTTTTCTTATTCAGAAATAGAATCAAGATACAGAAACCGAATTTGGGGTTCGGCGTTAGAAGAAATGCTCATTTATGGCATGTATCCCAAGGTTCATACTATTGAGCAAATAAGTAATAAAATAAAATATCTAAGCGATCTTTTAAGCAATAATCTCTACAAAGATATTTTAACTTTTGATGAGATTAAAAAGCCTCAAAAAGTTCTCGATCTGCTTAAGCTGCTGGCGCATCAAATAGGTTCAGAAGTTAAGATTTCCGAAATTGCGCAACAGATCTCTTTATCGCAAAGAGCGGTTGAAAAATATCTCACAATTCTGGAAAAGATGTTTGTTATTTATAATCTAAGAGGATTTTCTCGCAATCTTCGTAAAGAAATTTCCAAAACCTCAAAATATTATTTTTACGATCTGGGTTTGAGGAATGCGCTTATCAGAAGTTTTAATCCTTTGGATTTAAGGGCAGATGCAGGCCGGCTTTTTGAAAATTGGTTTATTATGGAACGAGTTAAGATGATGAGTTATAAAGGGTTTTTTGCTAATCACTATTTTTGGAGAACCTATGATCAAAGGGAAATTGATTTGATTGAGGAAAGATCAGGAAAATTGTGGGGATTTGAATGTAAAACCAAGGGGAGTATTTCAAGAAAAACAGTTGTCGAGTGGCACAACGCTTACCCAAAAGCTAAGATTACCTTGGTTAATTTAGAAACGGCTAGAAAATATTTGTTATAATATTAAATTTGGTGTTCTAATAAAATGAGGAGCCTTTCGGGAGGTTCCTCATTTTTTCTATTTTATCGCTCCGCCATGAACCAAGTCGCGAGCCGAAGGCTCGTGCGCCTGGTTCATGGCTCCGGGACCTGGATTCGAACCAAGATAGCCACCTCCAGAGGGTGGTGTCCTACCGTTAGACGATCCCGGAATAACAATCTTATTTAATCACATAAATGAGATAAAAACAAGTTCAAAAAAACCTTCTCCATGGAGGTTTGGGGAAGTTATGATGAGTTAGAGAGTTTGAGAGTTAGAGAGTGAGTTTATGAGTTTGAAAGTTAGCAAGTTATTTACTCTTACACTCTTTAACTTTTTAACTCACTCTTCAACTCTTCGCAACTCATAACTCTTAAACTTTATATTATTCTCGAATGCTAACCAATTTTCCATCGCGGAGATGAAAAGCCATATCGGCTGTTCTGGCAATTCCCAAATCATGCGTCACGGCAATAATGGTTGTGTTATGCTTTTTAGATAAATCTTTTAATAGCTCCACGATTAATTTTCCTGTAGAAGTGTCCAAATTGCCTGTTGGTTCGTCTGCCAAAATAATTTTAGGATTGTTGGCCAGCGCTCTGGCGATTGCCACCCGCTGTTGTTCTCCACCCGAAAGTTTGCCCGGCTTGCGCCCAAGTTTATCATCAGTCATTCCCACTTGTGCCAAAAGTTCAACCGCCCGCGCTTTTCTTTCTTTGCCTTTGATATGCGCGAATTCCATTGGCAGCATCACATTTTCCAAAGCGGAAAGATTGGGCACTAAATTATAATTTTGAAAAATAAAACCAATTTTGTCCCGGCGATATTTGATTAATTTGCTATCGCTTAATTTAGTAATATTTTCATCGCCCACTTCAATAATTCCCGAAGTGGGTTTGTCAAGCGCCCCAATTAACGATAGAAGCGTGCTTTTACCGCTTCCCGACTTCCCAATCACAGCGCAAAACACGCCGGCTGGGATCGAAATAGTAAGATCGTTCACCGCGGTAACGCGACCCCCGCCCGATTGAAATTCTTTGACAACATTTTCAAGTTTTAACATATTTCCCCTTCTTCTTCGTTAAATTTTAAATTTTTAACTTTAAACTTTAAATTTCCCTTTCATTCGTTCCTCATCACTTCAGCGGGCCGGACTTTGGAAATAAAGAAGGCTGGAATAGCGCTGCCGATAATGGCAATAATAATCGCCGCGCCCAATCCATACAAAATTATTTCGTAGCCAACAACTGCGGAAACATTATTTAAAATATTTTGCATTCCCGGCATCATCACGCTCATCATTCCCCGGCCAGCGCCGCCCGCAAAACCTTGCCCGCGCGTTGTACTTTCCGAAGTTGTCATCAACATTTGCAAAACCGGATTGCTGCACAGCACTCCCAAAATAATTCCGGCCACTCCGCCCGTTAAAGTTAAAACCAGCGATTCTGTAATAAATTGCGAAACAATTCTAATATTGGAAGAACCGATGGCTTTTAGCACGCCGATTTCGCGGCGGCGTTCGCGCACAATCATCATCATCGTCAAAAAGATGATGATGGCGCCGGCAATCAGCGACCCGATTAAACTGTAAAGTGAAATAGTTTTAATATTTTCCAGCGGCGCCACAGCGGAGCTTGAAGAATCCTGCTGGGAAACAACATCGGCTTTGTCGCCAAGTTTTTCTTTGATGGCCGTCACCACACTCGCAACATTTTCGATTGAATCAGCCGTCACAATAATTGAATTAATTTGATCAGTTTGGGCTGAAAGTTTTTGCAGAGCAAAGAGCGGCACAATTAAAGAACTATTGGCAAAAGTATTGCCCGCGTCAAAAATTCCCACGACTTTTATTTCAGTTGAGTAAGCCGTAAAAGTTGAACCGACCGACAAACTATTTTTGGTAGCCAAGCTTGAGCCAACCAACGCTTCATTTTTTGTAGAAGCAACCTCAAATTTTTCGCCTGAAGTAATTTTTAATTCACTGATGTTTAAGCTTGCCAACGTGTCCAAATTGCTGGAAGCGATGGCTTCAATCGGCATCGAAAAAGTTCTTTGAGTTGTGCTCGAAGTTCCTCCATCTGAATTTTCTGGCGCAGGATTTTCTTGGCCGGAAGAATTTGCAGAACCTTGCATTCTCCTGCCAAAAGAACCTGGTTCGACTGAAGATTCCAAGCTTGTGGTATCACCATTGCGCAAGCGATCACTCAAAGTTTGCACTGTGCCAGAAACGTGGGACAAGCCCGCGATGGTTGTAACGTCCGAAGCCGTCAAAAGTTCCCCGCCGCCTTCAAAGCCGCGCACGCCCGCGGGCGAGACATTAATGGTATTGCCGATTGAGCCTTTAACGCTTTCTATTTTTGAACCGACTGCGTTATAGGCCAACAGCATTACCAAAGACATCGCGATGGAAAGCGCTAATATAAAAATTATCGAAAAAGATCGAATCGTATTGCGAAAAGCATTTTTTACGCCACGTTTAACAACTCCCATAGTCTCCTTAAATATCAAAAAACAAAAAACAAAAAACAAATCGATCCTTCGGATGATCAGCCGAAGTGCAATCTATTTTGAGAAGAGAATAAATATTCTATTTCTCAAAGAGATTAAACGTAGGGCTGACAAATTCTAAATCTTAATTTTCAAAATATTTAAATTAGAATTTTGAATTTAAATATTGTTTGTTATTTGATATTTGTTATTTGTGATTTTCATTAATTAATACGCGTTTCTAAATTATTTCTTTCATTTTTATTGGGCGTGGGCATTTCAAAATTTTGAAAACGTCCCCTAAACATTGGCTGGTTTAACGGCCAAATTATCTTAGCCTTGAATTCATTTTCGGAAGTTTTCTCACCCATAATTCTAATCCTTTCGCCTACTTCAAAGTCTGGAAGTTTGTTGATTAAGCTCAAATCTACTTTCCAAGTATTGCCTTGCGGGTCTTCGATTTCAATTTGTTTTTCAGAAACTTTAGTGATTTCTCCCATCAAAGTATTTTCCAAGGGATTATTCCAAAGGCGCGGGCGCGTATCAAAATTGTTGAAGATAGGAGCGCGTTCAAAAACCCTGTCCGTTTTTTCCCCAATGCCAAAAAAGAAAAGTGAGGCGCCAAAAATTAAGCTTAGGCCAAGCGAAAGCAACACTATCCAAATAGAGCGGAATTTGTATCCGCCTTCAGTTTTTTTGAAGTCAAGAAAGGCTAGGGCAAGCAACCCCGCGAAAACAATGATCCAAAAATATGGTATGGAAAGAAAAACGTATTCAAAAGGGCTTTTTCCAAGCTGCGCGAAAGCGCCCCAATCATTTGACAACAGGTTATGGAGAATAGCCGCAATCGCGAAAGAACCTAGAAAAACCGCCAAGCCGAAAAATACCCAAAGCAAAACTTCATGCAGTTTAAACTGCCAGCGTGGCGCAGGCTTTAAATGTTGCTCTTCAATTTTTTCAATTACCTTTTTTGCTATTCTCGCCATAAATCCTCTTTATTAAAAGATGTCAGTTGACAGAAGTCAGATGACAGTACAGAAGACGGAAATCGGAAGACAGAAGACAGATATTCACTGATTTCCGATTTCTGGTTTCTGTTCTCCGTACCGATTTCTGTTTTCCGCCAACCGTTTTCTGAATTCTGCTTTGGCTCGTGAAATTAATGAAGCGATTGTTCCCAACGGTTTTTTTAGAATGTCTGAAATCTCTTCATAACTTTTTTCTTCTAAATATTTCAGCACTAAAATTTCGCGATATTCTGTTTTCAAACTTAAAAGAATTTTTTTGATATTCTTTTTATTTTCCAATTTTTCCATTTCATCCAAAAGGTCTAAATCGGAAGCTAAATTTTCAATTAAGTTAAATTCGCTATCATCAATGCTAACCAGTTGCGGGCGCGCCTTATTTTTCCGCCAAAAGCTGACAACTTCGTTATGGGCGATGCGATAAATCCAAGAAGAGAATTTGAGGCGCGGATCAAAATCATTTAAATTGATGTAGGCTTTAATAAAAATGTCTTGCAGCAAATCTTCGGCATCTTCTCGCGTGACGCTCGAGATGCGAAAGATGTAACGCGTGAGCGATTTTTCATACCGTTCAACTAAACACGAAAAATAATTCTCATTTGAAAGAGAAAGCAAAACTAATTGCTCATCTGTTTTGTTTTGGCACTCTTTCAAATTCCTCCAATCTTTAATACGCATATTCTATCATTTTATTTCAAAAAAGCCGAGCCTTCGCCCAACCTTTTCGAAACTCGAAACTCGTCACTCGTCACTCACTCGAAACTCGAAACTCGAAACTCGTCACTTTTCCCTTCCCTATGCTTTCTTCCGAAATGCCGCCACAGCGGCAACAATCATCACCAGCGCAAACCCAACCAAAAACATTACATCAACTGGAATATTAAAAACCGAAAGTTTGCTAAGCACTTGCGCGGGTACTTCGCCGGCAAGCATAATTTGCCGCAGAGCGTCCACGCCATAAGAAAGCGGGTTAGCTTTTGAAATCCACTCCATCCACACCGGCACATTAGTCAGCGGGAAGAAAGCGCCTGAAAGAAAAAAGAGAGGAAAAATTAAAAGCTGCATCAAAAGGCCAAAGCTTTCGGTCGTTCTCATTAACGATGCGATAAGTAAGCCCAGACCCGAAATCGCTAGCGAAAGCAGCAGCATGATGCCAAATAATTCTATAACGACAGTAAAATTTAAATTTACTCCAATCAAAGGAGCTAATACCAAAAGGAGCAGAGCTTGAATGGAAGCGATTGTGGTTGCTCCCAAAGTTTTGCCAAAGGCAATAGCCGAGCGCGAAACTGGCGCCACTAAAATTTCTTTCAAAAAGCCAAACTCGCGATCCCAAACAGTTGAAATGGTTGAGAAAAAAGCCACGCCCATCACTGACATTGCCAAAATGCCCGGATACATAAATTTGAGGTAATCCACACCAAAATTTCCTGCCGCTAAAGTTGACTGCAAGCCCAAACCAAAAATTGCCAGAAACATCAATGGCTGGATAAATGTTGAAATAATTCGTGTCTTATCCCGCCAATATCTTATTAACTCTCTCTGCCAAATTGTATATATCGTTATCAAAAACTTCATAACTCTTCAACTCTTCACAACTCTCCAACTCTTCACTCACTCGAAACTCGTCACTCGTCACTCGTCACTCAATGAAACCTTCTTCCTCTCGCGCCAGCTTTCATCATTTCCTTTTCGCTGGCTTCAGTTTCGCGAATTGCTCGTCCAGTTAAATGTAAAAAGACATCATCCAAAGTCGGTTCGTGCATTTCCACCCGATCTATTGAAGTTTTCAATTTTTTCAAAAGTTTTGGCAAAAATGTTTCACCCTCATGTGTCTTTATTAGAAAAGATTCATTTTCTTTAATAAATTTTATTTTTAATTTTTTCAGTTCTTTTTCAAGCTCCACTGATTTGCTTCCGTGCACCACCACGATATCGCCTCCTAACGCTCTTTTAAGATTAGCGGGTGTATCCAGCGCCACAATCTTGCCTTTGTCAATAATGCCGATGCGATCGCAATATTCCGCTTCATTCATATAATGCGTGGTCATAAAAATCGTCATCTGTTTTTCTCTTTTCAATTTGAGAATGTAATCCCACAGTCCGGCGCGCGTTTGCGGATCAAGCCCCAAAGTTGGCTCGTCCAAAAACAAAACGGCTGGGTAATGAATCAGCCCGCGCGCGATTTCCAACCTTCTTTTCATCCCTCCCGAAAAATGTTTAACAACCTCTTTCCTACGCTCAAATAGATCAACTAATTTCAATACTTCTTCCATCCTTTTTTCATATTCTGAAAGAGGCACGCCGTAAAGCCGCGCGTGGAAGCGCAAATTTTCTTCGGCTGTTAACTTATCGTCCAGCGATGGGTCTTGAAAAACCATGCCGATCGAACGACGCACTTCGTCAAGATCGCGGGTTACAGAAAAATTATTGATAAATGCCTCGCCCGCAGTCGGCGGCAAAAGCGTAGCCAGCATATTGATAGTGGTGGTTTTGCCAGCGCCATTTGGCCCCAAAAAACCAAAAATTTCGCCTTTGGCAACATCAAAACTGATGGCATCAACTGCAGTAAATTTGCCAAACTTTTTCGTCAAATTTTTTACTTCAATAATGTTCATCTTGCTTTTTTAATCTTTTCTTTAATGACTTTTATTTTGCTTTCAAACTTCTGCGCCATTTTTTCTAAAACATTATTTATTTGGCTGGCTTTAATTATGTGAATTAAAGGCCCATGCCCAAAAAAGACAAAGCCTTCCCCAGCCTTGATGCCCAACTTTTCACGGGCTTTGGCTGGAATAACAATTTGCCCCTTTTCGCCAATCGTCCCCGTGCCATAAAAATTAATTTCTTTCCCAAACATAGTGCTCCTATTCTTCTCTGTCATTCCCGCGTACGCGGGAATCCATCTTTTTACTCTCCAACTCTTCATAACTCTTCAACTCTTAACTTTGCCTACATATCCTACATTTCCTACTTTAGCATATGTCACAATTTCTTGTCAAACATTATTTGTCAATCCTCAAACCAACTTGCCTTTCTTTCGATCATTGGCATTCAAAATAGTTTTTCTTAAACGCAAACTTTTGGGCGTCACTTCCAAAAGCTCGTCGTTGCCCAGATATTCAACGGCTTCTTCCAGCGAAAGAATAACTGGCGTGTCAAAGTGATCTGAAACGCCGGAACCTCTGGAGCGCATATTGGAAAGTTGTTTGACCTTGCAAACATTCACAACCAAATCTTCGTTGCGGTTGGCGCGGCCCACCACCATGCCTTCGTAAACGGGGGCAGCCGGGCCAAGAAAAAGAGTGCCGCGCTCTTGGGCAGCCAGCAATCCGTACAGGTTAGAAGTGCCTGCTTCGTATGCCACCAACGAGCCATGTTCGTTGGCACGCAAGTCGCCAATTTTTGGCAAGTAGCCATGAAATAAAGTATTCAAAATGCCTTTGCCTTTGGTGTCTGTCAAAAATTGCGAACGGTAGCCAATCAAGCCGCGAGTGGAAATTAAAAAGTCCATAAAGGCAACCCCGCCTTCGGCTTTCATATTTTTTAATTCCCCTTTGCGCTTGCCCATTTCTTGCATAACAATTCCCGAAAATTCGTCCGGACATTCAATAAAAAGATCTTCAAACGGCTCCAACTTTTTACCATCTTTTTCGTGAAAAATAACTTCGGGTTTGCCTACTTGAAGTTCATGGCCTTCACGCCGCATTTTTTCTATTAAAATGGAAAGATGAAGCTCGCCGCGGCCGGAAACCACAAAAGTTGAGTCGGAACTTTTTGAGCCAACAACTCGGAGCGCCACATCATTTAACAATTCTCTTTCCAAGCGATTTTTCAGATGCCTGGCGGTAGAAAATTTGCCCTCTGTGCCAGCAAAAGGAGAAGTGTTCACCGAAAAACTCATCTGCACTGTTGGCTCCTCAATTTCGATGGGCGGCAATTGTTTGGGATTTTCGAAGTCGGCAATGGTTTCGCCGATTTTGACGTCCGCGATGCCCGCCACGGCCACAATATCGCCAGCCAAAACTTCGGGAACTTCTACTCTGCCCAACCCGTCAAAAACCATGGCGGCCGTTATTTCTGCCGGGATCATTGCTCCGTCAGTTTTGATGCGCATTACTGGCTGGCCCGACTTTAAAGTCCCAGACTTCAATGGGCCAATCGCAATATGGCCTTTGAAATTATCATAAAAAACATTCACCACCAGCATTTGCGTCGGCGTGTCAAAAACTGGCGGTTCCGGAATTTCCTCAATAATATGATCAAAAATCGGCGTGATGTCTTTCATCTTTTCCAAATGGGGTTCCAGCCCCGCCAAGCCCTTGAGGCCCGAAGCATAAATCACCGGAAATTCGGCTTGTTTGTCTGTTGCGCCCAGTTTAATAAACAGGTCAAAAGTTTGGTTCAAAACCCATTGCGGCCGCGTGTGTTCGCGGTCGATTTTATTGATCACGACGATAATTTTTAATCCTGCCGCCAGCGCGTGTTTCAGCACAAATTCGGTTTGCGGCATCGGGCCTTCTTTCGCGTCTACCAAAAGCAAAGCGCCCTGCGCCATACTCATAATCCGTTCCACTTCCCCGCCAAAATCAGCGTGGCCGGGCGTATCCACAATATTTATTTTGTAGCCGTTGTATTTTACCGAAGCATTTTTAGAAAAAATGGTAATGCCGCGCTCGCGCTCAAGTTCGTTACTGTCCATAATAAGATTGCCCGAGCCGGCTTTTTGGCGAAAAGCTTCCGATTGGCGCAACAAAGCATCGACAAGAGTTGTCTTGCCGTGGTCAACGTGAGCAATAATCGCAATGTTTCTGATATTCATATTTTATTCATATTATTCGTTACTATTCGTCCCGAGTCCTCGGGATTCGTAAATTCGCGTACCGTGGGCTGATATTGATTAAGTATCCCAGATTTTAAGATATAAAGCAAGATTAATATTTATTCTTACATTCAAAGTGCATGGGCCGAGAAACATTGTTGACACTTTGACAAAAAGCATAAAGCAGAAGCCTAAAACCAGCTTCTGCTTTATCTTTGACCTACTCTTAATCTATCCCAGAATAGAAGAAAATTTTACAACAACTTCAAGGCTTTTTCAAGCCTTGCCACAACTTTTTCTTTTCCCAAAACTTCCAGCATCGCGAAGAGCGGCGGGGTTTCGGTGCGGCCGGAAACGGCGTTGCGGATTGGTGTAAAAAGCTCACCTGCTTTGAGTGCTAACTTCTCGGCCAAAGCGCGCAGTTCGGTTTCTAAATTTTGCGCGGTGAAGTCTTCGATGGCCGACAAAGTTTCAAGAGCGGATGAAAGCGCTTTTTGCACTTTTTCTTTTTCCACCTTGCCAAGCAAAATTTCTGCTGTAATTTTGATTTTATCTTCGAAAAAGTACGAAGTTAGTTCTAGCAGTTCAGAGAGAATTTTGACGCGGTCTTTGAGTAAAAGAAGAACGCGATCAATGAATTCTTTCTGGTTCAACCAGGGGGATCCTTCTGGTTGAACCAGAAAGAAAAATGGCCGAGCCAATTCGAGATATTCATCATCCGACTTTGCGCGAAGATAATGGCCGTTGAGAAAATTCAATTTTTCAATATTAAAAATTGCGCCGGATTTTTGCACGCGCGATAAGTCAAATTTTTCAATCAATTCCACCATCGAAAAAATCTCTTGTTCCGTGCCGGGATTCCAGCCCAACAGCGCGATAAAGTTAACAATCGCTTCGGGCAAATAACCCATTTTGCGGTAATCGGAAATTGAAGTGACGCCTTTTCTTTTGGAAAGCTTGGAACGGTCGGGCGCCAAAATCATTGGAATATGCGCGTATTGCGGCGTGGGAAATCCCAACGCTTTTTGCAATAAAATTTGGCGCGGAACATTGGAAAGATGGTCGTCGCCGCGAATGACTGTATCAATTTCCATCAAGCCGTCATCGACTACAACAGCCAAATGCAACGTGGGCGTGCCGTCTGATTTTTGGATGATAAAATCGCCAACCAACGAAAGATCAATTTCAATTTTGCCGTGAATCAAATCTTCAAATTCTAATTTGCCTTCATCTGGAGAAATAAAGCGCACCGCTGGCTTGCGACCCCCGCCCGCAACGCCTGAGCGTAGCGATGGCGGGCGCGGCTCTGCCGCATATTCATCAAGCGATGCCTTCCACATTGTTCGACAATCTTTAGTATGAATCTGCGGCAATTTTTTGGCTTCCAATTCTTTGCGCTCCGCCTCCAATTCTTCGAGCGTGTGGTAGCACAAATACGCCTTTTTTTCTTGCAGAAGTTTATCTATGTATTTAGAATAAATTTCCACTCGTTCCATTTGAGTATAGGGGCCAAAATCTCCGCCAACCTCTGGCCCTTCGTCCCAAGCAATGCCCAACCATTTGAGCCCGTCTAAAATATCCTGTTCATATTCTTTAGTGGAACGAGCCAAATCTGTGTCTTCGATTCTTAAAACAAATTTGCCCTTGTTGTGTCTGGTGTAAAGGAAATTAAAAAGCGCGGTACGAGCAGTACCGATGTGCAAAAAGCCTGTGGGAGAAGGAGCTATTCGGGTACGAATCATAGCAAATTTAAAATTAAAAAATTAAAGTTAAAAATTGCAATTCAAAATTAAAAATTGTTCGTCATTGCGAGTCCCAAAGGAACGCGGTAATCCCATCATTTTTAATTTTGCTCTGAAATTTTACATTTTGCTCTTTAAATTTTGATTTTAGAAGGTCACTGCATTCTCTAAATGCTCAATTATCCTCTGGTCGCCTTGAAATTCAACCGTTATAACATCCACTCTCCAATTAGTATTCTCCGGATCAATGTTGTTTTGCATCATATAACGCTGGGCGGTTTTTAAAATTTTGCGGATTTTTCGATAGGTTACCATTTCTGAAGCGGTGCCAAATTCCTCCCCATGCTTTAACTTCACTTCAACAAAAACCAGCCAATTATCCTTTTTTGCAACCAAGTCAAGCTCGCCGTAGCGCTCGCGAAAATTCCGCGCGAGAATTTTATATCCCTTGTCTTCCAAAAAAACTTCCGCCGCGTCTTCACCCGCTTTACCCAGACTCGTATTAAATTCATGCCCCATAGATATATTTTAACAGGTTTTTCAACCTTGTTAAAATATCAAATTCGAAAATCTAAATTCTAAATCCGAAAATGAGATTTGTTTCTGATTTAAAAATTCGAATTTCGAATTTAAAAAAGTTTTGGATTAAACGGTTTATAGTGCAAACGATGGATTGATGATGGGCCAAATTGCTCGAGCAATTCTTGATGAAGCTTGGTGCCGTAGCCTTTGTGCTTGCCGAGCTGGTAGTCTGGATATTCTTTTTCTAATTCCTTCATAATTCTATCGCGTTCAACTTTTGCCAAAATCGAGGCCGCCGCGATAGAAACGCATTTAGCATCGCCTTTGACAATGGCAGTATAATCATAAGGAAAAAATTGAATTTTTCGGCCATCTAAAAGGACATGGGTACCCAACTGGTCCAACCAGGGGATCCCTTCTGGTTGAACCAGTTTCTGAACTTCTGGTTGAACCAGTTTGAAAAGATTTTCCAAGGCGCGGGTTAAAGCCAAAGTGTTTGTTTTGTAAATATTTTTTTGCGCATTTATTTCTTCTACCGAAACAATACCATAAGCATAAGCTAGCGCTTCCTTTTTTATTTTTTTAACCAGCCGTTCTCGTTGATGTGAAAGCAACAATTTGGAATCGCGCAATAATTTTAGCTGTTTATTTTTTGGCAAAATAACCGCTGCGGCAAGCAATGGCCCCGCCCATGCTCCTCTCCCCACCTCGTCAACTCCGGCAATGAGCTCGCAGCCCTTTGCCCAAAGTCCTTTTTCAAATTTATATGTTGGTATCTTCATAACAAAAAGCCCCTTATTCCTTAGGGGCTTCCTTTTCGTCTGTGGAGATTTCGGGGGAGTCAGGGAGTTCAGGGAGTTCAGGGGATTCGGGGATTTCCTGAACGCTTGGACGCTCGTCCGCTTGTACGCTTTCTCCCTTGGCCGCTTCTTCCACCAATTCTTCTTCAAAAGTTGAAAGTTCCCTTTCCTTTCCTTTCAAGCGGGTGGCTGCTTTGCCAACCAAACCGCGTAAATAATATAATTTTGCCCGTCGGGCATGACCACCTCTTTTTACTTCAATTTTTTCCACCCACGGCGAATGGAGCAAAAATGTCTTTTCCACGCCAATCCCGGCAGAAATTTTGCGCACGCGGATTGTGGCTTGCAAAGAATTGGGCTTTTCAAACGCGACAATGACTCCTTCAAAAACCTGCGAACGGATTTTGTCGCCTTCTTTAACTTTTTGCGAAACTGAAACAGTGTCGCCAACCTTAATATTTGGCGACTTCTTTTTCATCTGGGATTTATTAAATTCTAATATTATATCAGCCATGTTACTTTTTTATAATAAACAAATTTTAAAAAATAATCAAGCCAGAATTATTTTCGGTTCCGTGCCCAGAAGATTTTTAACATCTTTTACTAACGTATCCGAGGCATCAACGCAAAATGGCAGATTGATTTTTTTATGGCCTCCAGAAACTGATAATTCTAAAGAGATTTTTGTCTCGCCAACTGGAGTATTTTGCAAAATATTTTTTAATTTTGCCAACGATTCTTTTGAAGCATTTTGCGGCACAAAAATCTGCATAAGCC
>Ga0315291_10002431_pt1 | contig 24444 bp, 22 predicted proteins | sample YL17G12_20_MG_FD_203070 | JGI IMG/M metagenome (GOLD analysis project Ga0315291, IMG submission 203070) | Sediment microbial communities from Yellowstone Lake, YNP, Wyoming, USA - YL17G12_20 | ecosystem: Environmental > Aquatic > Freshwater > Lake > Sediment | place: USA: Wyoming | collected... | reverse complement strand
TAAGTCTTGGATTTTCTGCCGGTCTACGAATTCCATCAATGTGTTCAACGATACCATGGTCATTACAAGATGAAAAGCTTTTCATGTCGGGACCAGTTTCTCTGCATGGCCTTCGCACAGCTCACCTATCGAGAGAGTCTGCGAGATATCGAGGTCTGCCTTCGTTCGGCCCAACGAAAACTCTATCACATGGGTATTCGGGGCAAAGTCTCCCGCAATACCCTGGCTCACGCGAACCAAGTAAGAGATTGGCGAATCTATGCAGACTTCGCCCAGATCCTTATAGGTCGCGCTCGGCGTCTTTATGTCAACGATTCCTTTGGAGTGGAGTTGAATCAGACCGCCTATGCTTTGGACTCCACCCTCATCGATTTATGTCTCTCCCTCTTCCCTTGGGCCAAATTCCGGAAGTACAAAGGAGCCATAAAATTACACACCCTCTTGGACCTGCGCGGAAGCATTCCTTCCCTTGTTATCATTACTCATGGGAAGATTCACGATGTCACCATCCTCGATCAACTGATCTTCGAACCAGGAGCCTTTTATATCGTGGACCGAGGGTATCTCGATTTTGCTCGTCTTTATGTGATCCATCAATCGTCAGCATTCTTTGTGACCAGAGCGAAAAGCAATTTCAGGTCCAAACGTCTCTACTCTCGGCCCGTCGACAAATCCACCGGTGTTCAATGCGACCAAGTCATTGTCCTCGAGGGGTTTTATGCCAAAAGGGATTACCCCGAAAAATTGCGACGGATTCGTTATTTCGATGTCACCCAAAACAAACACCTCGTCTTTTTAACCAACAACTTTACGCTCCCCGCATTGACCATCGCTCAGCTTTATCAGTGTCGCTGGCAGATCGAATTATTCTTCAAATGGATCAAGCAACATCTTCGAATCAAAGCCTTCTATGGCACGAGCGACAATGCCGTCAAGACCCAGATCTGGATCGCCATCACCGTTTATGTGCTGGTGGCAATCGTCAAAAAGCAACTGAAGTTGGAACAGAGCCTCTACACAATTCTACAGATTTTAAGCGTCACTCTTTTCGAAAAAACCCCGATTTTAGAGGCTTTGGCAGATGTTAAACCCCATGAAACAAAGGATGCTACTCCTAATCAGTTGAATTTATTCGATTAACGTTGGGACAGTAGTTATACAAGATAATGATCGAATTCTTTGATCAGAAAGTAGAAACTGGAAGCAGGGATGAGATTGCAATGCTCCAATTTCAAAAATTGGAGGCGTTGCTAAAAAATGTTTACGCTTCAAACCCATTTTACAAAAAGAAATTTATGCAATATGGGGTAAGTCCCCGAGACATTCGATCTCTTAATGACCTTCCTAAACTACCTTTCACCACTAAAAGAGAATTTGAAATAGATCAGGAGGAATATCCTCCTTTTGGAACGAATTTAACCGAACCGTTAGAAAATTATGTTCAATACCATCAAACTTCAGGGACAACTGGAAGACCTTTGAAGTTCTTAGACACCCAAGAGAGTTGGGAATGGAGGGGGAAGTGTGCTTGTTATATTTTGAAAGGTGCCGGAGTCAAAAAAGGTGACCGAATTCTCTTTCCTTTTAATTTTGGGCCTTACACAGCATTTTGGATGCTTTATGAGGGCGCTTATCATCTAGGTGCATTAATCATCCCCACTGGGGGCTGGAACTCCTTACAAAGATTAGAATGCATTCTTCAAAACAAGGCCACCGTAATACCTACAACTCCGACGTATGCAATACTTCTGGCTAGCACAGCAAAAGAAAATAATATCAATATAGCAAACTCCTCTGTTCGGACGATTATGCTTTCAGGAGAACCAGGTGCTTTGATACCTTCGATCCGGGAGAAAATAGAGAAACTCTGGAATGCAAAATGTTACGACTATATTGGCCTTACCGAAGTCGGGTCGTGGGGATTTCAATGCACAGAAGAACCCTTTGGAGTTCATGTTATTGAAAGTGAGTTCATAGCTGAGGTAATCGATCCTCAAACTGGCCAACCTGTGGATGAAGGAGAAGTTGGGGAGTTGGTTCTAACGAATCTTGGTAAATCCTGTATGCCGGCTATTCGTTATCAAACGGGTGACCTGGTGAAGGTGAAAAAAGGGGAATGTATATGTAAACGAACTTTTAGGGTCTTCGAGGGTGGTGTTTTGGGTCGAAAAGATGAGATGATTGTCATTCGCGGAGTAAATGTCTTCCCAAGTGCTTTAAAAAACATTATAGAATCTCATGTCCAACCTGGGGATGAATACCAAATTTTGGCATACAGAAGAGATATCAATGAGTTAACCGTTAAACTCGAACTCAATGAGGGAGAGAAGGGGGAATCGATTCAAAGAAATATTCAAGATGAAATAAAAAGAAAGTTCAATCTTCGAGTGGAGGTCGAAGTCCTACCAAAGGGAACCATTCCCAAATTCGACTTTAAGGCAAAGCGATTTATTAATAAGATAAGGGAAGTTAACAATAAATAGGTGACCTCTTCAAGACACGAAAAATTATTTTCAGCAAATGTTCTTGATCTAAGTTTTTGGGTTTATGGTAGCGAAATTTTCAGTTGCAGGAGAAACCCCTGGGAGAAAGGGGGGCGCCGAAGGGGCAAGTCCTGATTCGATCAGGACGAAACTCTCAGGCAAAAGGACTGTAAGCTTATTACTCTGGAGAGATTCAGGTTTATTACTTGGGCACCGAAGGGGATAAATCCAGAAGTTTCACGGGATAATCTCTCAGGTAAAAGGACAGAGGCGCTTGGTATAAAAAAGTTACTTCTGTCCTTTTTTAGATCTCTGAAAGGAAAATGAATAACTTAAAGCCCTTAATTATGCGTAAGTCAAAAAATTACATTGCTTGGATAATTCTTATCTTATTGGCAGTTTTACTCGCTTATATTGGTGTTCGTGCATTGCATTTTAACTATCCAATCATGTTCATAAGCCTTATTATAGTATGTTCAGCGATAGTAATTCTTCTGTTTTCACTTTTGAAGCCTGTTGATTAGAAAATTATGAAAAACTCTTTTATCAATTCTTTTATAATAGACAAAAATTAAAAGGAGGAAAAGAATTTCTATGAGACTGGAATTAGCTCAATATCATATTCATGATGTTTGTTTTGGTAACCAAACAATTACAAAAGACGGAGTTCTCACTATATGTAAGGAAGAACTTCTGGGGCTGCTCGAAGAGGACCCTAGACTTGGTAAAGTTAATATTGAGCTCGTTCATCCAGGAGAAAAAGTAAGGATAATAAATGTACTTGACGTGATCGAGCCAAGAGTAAAGGCTGATGGTCTTGGGGGTGTTTTCCCGGGAATAACTGGACGGGTCGAAATCGTTGGCCAGGGTCGTACCTTGGCTTTAAAAGGCGTTGGAATCGTCAACACAGGGTGTACGGATATTTCATTGGAGGCTGTTATTGATATGGCTGGTCCTGGGGCACGGCTTAGTCCATATTATTCTTCTCTTCACAACGTTGTAATCGTTCCAACACGGGTTCCTCACGTAGATCAAATAGATTTTGTGGAGGGGATGGTTGCTGCAGGACTAAAAGCGGCTGAATATTTAGCCTGCGCTGCTAAAGGGCTTGCCCCGAGCGAGATCGAAGTGTATGAAATGGGGACGTTAACTGAGACAATGAGCAATGCCTCTGGGCTTCCTCGTGTTGCCTATTTATATCAAATCTATTCACATCGAGACATGCGTGACACACGATATTACGGCGAAAAACCAAGGCATCTAATCCCAACTTTAATCCACCCGAATGAGGTCTTTGATGGTGCTATTGTTGCAGGCGACTATGACATGCCCTCTGGTATGAAAAATGAGACCATTGTCATTCAAAACCACCCCATTATCAAGGAGCTTTATAAACGCCATGGCAAAGAACTGTGGTTTGTAGGCATAGTGATCACAAACGAACACGCCAGAATCGACGAGAAGGAAAAATCAGCGGTCCTTGCAGCCAAGATGATCAAACATATATTGGGAGCCGACGCTGCGATAATCAGCCAGACTGGAGGAGGCCATCCCAACATTGACTTGATGCTCAATTGCCGCAAGTGTGAACAGCAAGGGATAAAAACAGTGATTGTCGTAAGCGAAGAGTCGAGTGCCGATGGCAGCCAGTTCCCCTTAACAATGATAGTGCCTGAAGCTAATGCTATTATTAGCACCGGCAATATCAATGAAGAGGTGGAACTTCCAGCAATGGAGCGAGTTGTGGGTGGTGAAAAGTTTCGTAGACTTAAAGTTTTCCCAAACGGGGAACTACGTATTCCATTTTATATGATCCCGGGCTCCACAAGTCAGATTGGAGGAGCCAGGATAACGGCAAGTTACTTTTAAGAATAGTGAGTCATTAAATGGAGGAGCATTAGACAGTCACTGTGCATTCACGGGAGGTTTATATGAAAGAATATTTGCGAGTTGTCCATTATATTAATCAGTTTTTCGCTGGTATAGGGGGTGAGGAGAAAGCTCGCGTATCTCTTTCTGAAAAAGTAGGGCCAGTGGGACCAGGAAGCGTTTTGCAGGAAGCTCTCAAAGGAAGGGGAGAAGTTGTGGCCACTTTATTCTGTGGGGATGACTATTTTGTCGAGAATCAAGATGAAGTGCTTAAACGGGCGATAAAGTATATAGCTAACCACAAACCTGACCTTCTTATTGCTGGGCCCGCCTTCAATGCCGGCAGGTACGGTCAGGCTTGTGGAACATTATGCTGTTCCGTCCAGCGTGAACTGGGTATTCCAGCAATCACGGGTATGTATCCTGAAAATCCAGCCGTTGAGCTTTGTCGTAAAGAGATTTATATCATCGAAACTCCAGGGAGGGCAATGAAAATACCCGAGTTACTCAATAAAATGCTTCACCTTGGGATAAGGCTCGCTAAGGGACAAGTGATCGGTCTACCGACCCAAGAGGGATACATTCCCAGGGGAGTGAAAAAGAATATCTTTGTGGAGAAGATGGCCGCTGAACGTGCAGTTGATATGTTACTGGACAAGCTCAAAGGACATCCTTTCTCAACAGAGATTCACCCCCCCAAATATGATGTAGTGACTCCAGCTCCACCAATCAAAAATATATCCCAAGCATTAATTGCAATTGTTACTGATGGCGGGATTGTTCCTTTCGGCAACCCGGACGGACTCAAAGGAAATTCAGGCAAAACCTTTGGGAAGTATTCTGTTAAAGGCCTCCAAGACTTAATACAAAAAACTTTTGAGTGCATACATGAGGGGATGGATAACAGAGTTGCTTCAGCCGACCCCGACCGGTTTGTTCCTGTGGACGTCATGCGTGACTTAGAGCGAGAAGGGAGGATAGGTAAGTTATGCGATTGGGTTTACTCCACTGCTGGCTGCACAATGGAATTTGATAACGCTGTTCGAATAGGCCAGGACATAGCAAAGGATTTACTGAAAAATGGTGTCACAGGTGTTATTCTCACCTCTGCCTGAGGAACTAGCACACGCTGCGGGGCAGCGATTGCAAAAGAAATTGAAAAGGTAGGAATTCCCACCGTCCAACTGGCTACCCTCCATCATGTGGCCAACTTGGTGGGATCCAACCGGGTTTTAAAGGCAGAAGCAACTACACACCCTTTAGGTGAACCATCACTACCTATAGAAAAGGAGAAAGCACTCAGGCGTAGATACATCGAACGAGCACTAGATGTTCTTCAGGAAGATTTAAAAGAGAAGACAGTTTTTTTTGTTGATAAGTGAGGAGCTCTTTCGCCACGGGAGTAAATGATAGCCTATGGGTTCATTTGATGGCTCAAAAATTGGGTCAAACTTTTGTAAAATGTCTTTTCAAGGAGGAGAAAAATGAAGAAATTAATAGTAGTCTTAATTTTGGGAAACATTTTCTTTTTTGCTTGGGGACAAACTGTAATTTGTGCCCCAAAAACTGATCTAATTGTTTTGGGTATACGCCTAGGATCTACGGGGCATATGTTTGCTACAAAAATAAGTGAATTAATAAACATGGACATTCCTGAAGTTTCCGCCACAGTTGTGACAGGATCCTCTGAAGAAAATCCCCTTAATGTTCAGAAAAAGAGAGCTCAAATAGGCTTCACCAGCTCACGATTTGCTATACTTGCCTATAAAGGAGAAGGGTCATATAAAGACATGCCATGCAAAGACATAAGATTTTTATACTTTTTTGGGATCACCTTGGACAATTTCCTTGCCAGAGCAGATAGCAGCATTAGGAAAATAGAAGATCTTAAAGACAAAAAAATATGCGTTGGTCCAAAAGGTTATGCACTAACTGAAGGTGCATTAGCGGTTCTGAAGGAATATGGATTAACCCCAGAAATAATAAGAAAAAGTGGTGGAAATGTCAGCTTTGCTTCAGACAGCGACTGCGCACAGATGTTACAAGACAAGGTGGTAGATGCAATGTTCGGTCACACTGGAAAGTCAGCACTCATTTCTCAGATTCTTCCAATTGAGCATGCTGTTGGTTTAAGACCCCTTTCTTATGACGCTGAAAAATTACAGCAGGTTGTAAAAACGTTGGGAGGAGGAATAACCATCATGGAAATTGATGGGGGTGTTTATAAAGCAGAACCTCGTCCTGTTTTATCCTTCGGAACGCCATACGTTTTTGTTATCCATAAAGATGTGCCTGATGACCTAGTTTACAAAATTACTAGGGTGTCGTGGGAGCATGAAAAAGACATTCGTAGTGCTATGGGTCCATTTTATGACCCTTATAAAATTGAAAATGCAATGCGCGGAGCTGAGATTCCGATCCATCCTGGTGCATTAAAATATTTCAGAGAAGTTGGAATCACTAAGTAAGCGCGCACACCACGCGGCGCTTCGCTTGCGTGGTGTGCGCTGCTCCGCGGGCGGGGCATTAAACCCCGCCCTTGGCAAGGGAGGAGGATGCTACGCCCTCCTTGACCCCCAGTATGCCCCACTGCAAGCAAGGTGCTAAAAAATGAAAGTGAATCATTTAATTGACTTGTTTAAAAGGCGCCAAGGGAAAAAGGGAATTGATTGGGAACTTATAAAAGAAGATTCTGGAGAGAGTACCATAACATACCTTCTAAGGGGAAAAGGATTCTCCTTCGATCGGCTTTTGGCTTTTCTTATAAGCACCCTAGCCCTTTCAATGGTAATTATATTTATTTTTTGTGGATCCTTCGGGGCCTTAGAGGTTCGGATATTCAGGTCAACAATCCTTTCATTTTTTTTGGTACTGTCTTTTCTAATGCATCCTTTAGGAAGAAAATCGTGGAGGGAGCCTTTCAACGCATTTTTTATTATGGATGTCGTACTAATTTTTTTAACCATCGCTATTCAAATATATACATATACAAATATTGACCGATTTACTTGGAAACTTGGTGAGCTTTCTTTCTTGGAAAAATGTTGTGGGATTGCCGAATTTTTCCTAATTTTGGAAGCATCAAGGCGAACAATGGGGTTAGTTTTTACTGGAACATGCTTCTTTTTTATGGTGGAGCCTTTTGTTTCTCATTATTTGCCAGGTATTTTTCATGGTCCCTCAACCGATTTTGAACAAATGATTGAACAACAATTTATGCGGGATGACGGGATTTTTGGAATAGCATTAGGAATTATGGTTACAACCCTTTCTGTATTCCTAGTATTTGGGGCCTTGTTTCAAAGAACTTCAACAGGTCAATTTATTATTTCATTAGCTTTTGCCCTAGCAGGAAGATTTCGCGGAGGTCCTGCTAAGGTATCCGTATTTTCTAGTGCTTTATTTGGAACGATGTCCGGGAGCGTTGTGGCGAATGTTGTGGTTGATGGTGTCGTTACCATCCCGATGATGAGACGAGTAGGTTACTCAAAAGAATATGCTGCTGCGATTGAGGCTGCAACCTCCACGGGAGGACAGATTATGCCTCCTGTTATGGGTGTCGCTGCTTTTTTAATGGCTGGAATTATAGGAATTTCTTATTCTACGGTGTGCTATCATGCTATAATTCCTGCCATCCTTTACTACCTTGCTCTTTATTTGGCAATTGATTTAAATGCAAAAAGAATGGATATAAAATCTTTAGATGAGGCTGGTCTTCCGAGTTTAATTAACGTAGTTAGAGATGGAGGATATTTAATCGCCCCTCTGGGTGTCATCATTTACCTCCTCATTAAAGGTTTTTCTCCTGAAAAGGCAGTTCTCTTATCCCTCGTGGCTATTTTTGCTCTCTCTTTCATTCGCCCTAAAACGAGTTTAAGGCCTGTAAAACTTTTGGAGGCTTTGGAAGAAGGTGGAAGAAGCATGGTGCCAATAGGAGTGGCATGTGCAAGCGTTGGACTCATAATCGGGTCCCTAGGTGCATCAGGATTGGGTTCCCGATTTACATCCTTTGTAATAGAGGCATCCGGAGGTCACCTTTGGATTGCCCTTGTATATACTATGATAGCTGGCCTTATTCTGGGAATGGGTGTTCCTACTGCTGTGGTCTACATCCTGTTAGCCGTCTTAGTTATTCCTGCATTAGTCCAAATGGGTGTAAAGCCGATAGCAGCTCATTTGTTTGCCTTTTACTTTGGTGTCCTCGCAAACATCACCCCTCCCGTAGCATTGGGGGCCTTTGCTGCAGCTGCAATTGCTGGATCAAATTATCTGAAGACAGGGTTCATCAGTATGAGAATTGCAATCCCTGCCTATATAGTTCCTTTTGTTTTTGTATATTCCCCTGAGCTTATATTGATTGATGGCTCTATTTCTAAAATAATAATTGTCGTTCTTACGGCAGCAATTGGAGTATGGGCTTTGGCTGGAGCAAATGAAGGTTGGCTATTTAAAAAGGCTAATATTGTGGAAAGAATACTTTTGTTTATGGGTTCTATATCTCTAATCATACCGCACTTTTACTCTGATTTCTTAGGATTATTATTGATTGGCATCGTAATATTATTACAGAAAAAAAGAAAATAATTGATGTCCCAGCATGACAGAAGAAAAATAAAAATAGGAGGTTTTGAGGTTGGCTATAGATTTGAATAAGGATAAGTTCGAAAGCTTCGTCAAGAGAAACGAGGATGGTGTATATATGGGAATTCAATACAGGCTTTTCGGGTTCTCATAGATGTTGGGAAAGTATAAGAACAAAAATTGATCCTACAGCTAATATTAGGGAGGAAATAAATGGAATTGAAAGGAAAAAGGGTAATTATAATTGGTGAACGGGATGGTGTGCAGGGCCCGACTATTGCAGCCTGCATGAGGAGTGCGGGGGCTGAACCAGTGTTGGTTCAAACTCAATGTTTCGTCTGAACTGCTGCTGGGGCGCTTGACCTGGATGGTCAAGAAAATATTAAAAGTGTTGTCGCGCAATTTGGAAAGGATAACCTTATCGTAATTCTAGGTTCTCCTGATGCCGATAGTACTGAACTTTATGCTGAAACCTTAATTAACGGTGACCCTAGTTATGCAGGGCCTCTTGCTGGAGTCGGACTTGGACTACCCGTATTTCACATCATGGAACCAGAGATTAAGGCACAAATTGAGCCTGCCATATATAAAGAACATCTGGAACTTATGGAAATAGCACTGGATGTGGAGAAGATAACTCAAGGCCTTAACAGGATGCGCAAAAAAAGGGATTAAACCTCCTAGGATTTGAAAACACTAAACTCACAACGTCGCACATTTTTTGTTTTATCATATAGGTTTAATTAATTCAAAGATTGGGTCAGATTGTAATTATCATTTTGGATTCTTTTTAATTTCAAGCTCAACATGAAGCAAGATTAAGCATAATATTCTTTCTGTGAGTGGGAGGTGGAGAGATAGTGGATTGTGTGTCAAATCAGAGTCTAAGACCAGTAGTTAAGGAGGCTACCTATATTCTAGCTCATGTTCCCAGCATGATCCGCTACGGATCCAAACCTTTTCGGGAAATAACAAAGTATTCCAATTTGTTAGCATCAATTTTAAGTCACCTTGAGACTTTTGAGCAAGCTGTTGCTTACCCACCTAACCAGGTTTTTATTGGTAATCTGTACCCAGATGATTTACTGCACATTGCGTCTCCCTGGTATCAAAATCCCATCCCCAATGCGTCTCGGCGGGGTCCCTTTGGGGAAATAATGCCAGAAGAGGAGTTCTATGGATTGATGAAAATATGTGATGAATTTCAACTCCTTCAGTTGGAGGAGGGATTTTTGCGGGAGATAGCATTTCAATTGGGAAATCACCCTCTATTAACCCCTGAAGATCTTCAGAAACTAGTCAAAGGTGTCTCTTTAGAACAGATCCAGAAAAAAATAAAGGATGAAGGAATCTTACCTATTTACGCTAAAGGTGACCAACTTGTTGGCTATTTCCAAAGAGCGCATGAAGAGGATGCCAATCTGGCTGCCGATATATTGATGGAGAATTTAGCAATTCGAGCATCTGGAGTGCTAGCCTTACGGCATCTCATCCAAAAAATGGATAAAACCCACGAGATTGACTATCTCCTTGGTTGTGGAGAAGAAGCGGTTGGCGATCGCTACAATCGGGGGGGAGGCAATATGGCGAAAGCCATAGGAGAGCTGTGTAGATGTTCTAGAGCGACCGGGTCCGATGTGAAGGCATTTTGTTGTGCCCCGGTTCATGCCCTAGTGCTGGCAGCAGGTCTTGTTAGCTCAAAAATTTTTAATAATGTGGTAGTAGTCGCAGGTGGTTCATTTGCCAAATTGGGAATGAAATTTCAAGGTCACCTCCGTAGCGATATGCCGATACTGGAGGATGTCATCGCTGCGATAGCTATATGGGTGGGCCAGGATGATGGAATAAGTCCTGTCATTCGATTGGATTCAATAGGAAAACATGAAATTGCTTCAGGCTCTACGCAGCAGGCAATTATTGAAAAGTTAGTAGTGCAACCCCTCGACCGGTTGGGTTTAAAGCTTACGCAGGTAAATAAATACGCAACCGAGATGCATAATCCTGAGATCACTGAGCCACAGGGAAGTGGCAATGTTCCCCAGACCAATTACCGAACCATTGGCAGTTTCGCTGTAATACGGAATGAAATCCAACGAAAAGATCTTGACCATTTTGTTAAGGATCATGGCATGCCAGGTTTCTCCCCTACACAAGGACATATTGCCTCTGCTGTTCCTTTTCTGGGTCACTCTTTGATTAAGATGAGGGCAGGGGAGATGGAGAATGCCATGTTCTTAGCTAAAGGAAGCCTCTTTCTAGGACGTATGACTCAGCTCTCTGATGGGATGTCTTTTTTATTGGAAAGAAATAAGGGAGGTGTTTAAGATTGCATATAGAGTTGAACCGAGACAATTTCGAAACCGAAGTTTTACAGTCAAGAGAACCTGTGCTGGTGGACTTTTGGGGACCTCAATGCAGGCCTTGCTTGGCTCTAATGCCTGTAGTGGAAGAATTAGAACAAGGTTATGCAGGTAGGCTTAAAGTAGCAAAGGTTAATGCTGTGCAAAACCGTATGTTGTGTGCCAAACTTCGAGTCATGAGTTTGCCTACCTTTCTCATTTATAAGAATGGGGTCGAGATTAACCGCCTGATAGGGGAGCAGATTACCAAGGATGCATTGATAGAAGCTGTTAATGCTGCTCTCATCTAAAACCATTTCAAACCAAATAAAACAGCAATGGAATGGGCGTCGCAAAGGAGTATCAGATTTATATTCAGGCATTCATAATTTCATAGAAATCAGAGAAGGTTCAATGATAAATGCTTCAATGTTGAAAGAATGAGCTGCGTATGCCTTATAGAGATTTAAGAGAATTCATTGATCGGCTTCGATTGGAGGGGGAACTTGCCGAAATTCCTGTAGAGGTAGATTGGCGACATGAGATTGGAGGGATCGTAAGAAAAAACCTTAATATCAAAGGGCCTGCTCTCCTTTTTAAAAAGATCAAAGATTATCATTCTCCCCTTTTTACATGTGGCGTTTCAACATATGCACGATTATCTTTGGCATTGGGGCTTCCTGCGCATAAGACCTTAGAAGATATAATTTTCGAATTCAGAGAAAGGATCAAAAAATCCGTTAAGCCACAAAAAGTAGTAATGGGTCCCTGTAAAGAGAATATCCTCAAAGGGGATGAAGTTGACCTCCTCAAGTTTCCTGTTCCATTATGGCAGAATAAGGATGGGGGCCGTTATCTCGGAACCTGGCATGGCGTCGTCACCAAAGACCCTGAAACGAGTTGGGTGAATGTTGGAATGTATCGAGTGATGATTCACGATAGGAAGACCCTGGGAATACTCATCGCCCGTGATCAACATATCGGCCTCCATTATGAGAAATATCGGAGGATGAATAGGAACATGCCTGTTGCGATAGTGATTGGTATGGACCCGGTACTACCTCTTACTTTTTTAACACCATTGTCTGCAAATTTGGATGAATATGACTTCGCAGGAGGGCTGAGAGGTGAAGCTGTGGATTTAGTGAAGTGTGAGACGATAGACTTGGAAGTCCCTGCCTCAGTAGAGATTGTCATTGAAGGAGAAATCCCCCCTAAGGAAAGAAAGATGGAGGGGCCATTTGGGGAGTGGATGGGCCACTATGGAGGAAAACCTGGGCCAAGACCAGTTATCCATGTTCATTGTATTACCTATCGAAATAACCCAATCTTTAGAGGTACTCTTGAAGGAAAGCCGATCAATGAAGATCATACCTGTACTTCAGTTGCATTAAGTGCCTTAGCGCATAATTTTCTAATAGAGACCTTGGGCATTCCAGGGATAAGAGGTGTACATTTCCCTGCGGCTTCAGGAGGATGGGGAATGGCAATTGTTTCAGTGAATCAACGATACCCTGCCCATTCCAGGACGATTGCCCATGCACTTCTGGGAAGTAAAATGGGGGCTTTTCTAAAAAATGTAATCATTGTGGATGAGGATATCGATCCATTTAATCTCGATGAAGTCTGGTGGGCAATGCTTTCAAGGCTCCAGGCTTCAAGAGGTGTCACTATCTTACAAAGAGGTAAAACAGCTTTTATGGACCCTTCACAGATTCCTGAACTTCAAGGATTTGCTGATACTCTTATCATAGAAGCGGTCAAACCCTATGAATGGCAACCTAGGCCTGAATGGGGAAACGAAAGGTTTCCAGTTACTGCTTATCCTTCAAAAGAGATCATGGAATCTGTGGAAAAAAGATGGAATGAACTGGGAATTTTCCAAAGAAAGAAAGAATGCTAATGAGTACGGATACAAAAATATACGGAATGCGATGAGATTTTTACGAGAAGAAACTCAAGACAATATGGTTTTATATACCTAATATTATTTAAGAATTCAATTCACAAGGAACTACTATCAAAACTGATTTTGATAGTTCATTTGAAGTCGAACGCAATTGAAACTCAAACTTATTCAGAGGAAATGTTGCCAAAGAGGGTCTGGGAAACAGGGCTAATAAGAGGAGAAAAATGTTGGGACGTGATGCAAAAATTGGAATTTTTTTACTTTTTATTTCAGCCCTCCTTTGTTATGGGTCAATAAGGCTTGGGATTGGAAAAGCTAATGCTCCTGGGCCTGGTTTTTTCCCTTTCCTTGCTGGGCTGATTATTGCTATCTTATCTCTAGTGATGATCATCTTCTCTGCTAAGGAGGCACCAAATCATACTCAACAAAAAGGTCTGTTGGTTACTGGAAGAGCTGCCTTAGTTTCGGGTGTTCTTTTACTCTTTGGTTTGCTTGTTGAAAAGGCAGGTTTCTTTATTTGTACATTTTTCGCTACCCTTATTATGCTTAGGGCTAACGGCATAAGAAAATGGCCCTTTCTGTTATTTGTTTCAATCTTAACCTGTGTAGGGATTTTTATCGGTTTTAATCTATTACTGAAGGTTAGGCTTCCGCTCGGAATTTTAAGATTTGGAGGGCAGTGATATAAGGATAGATTAATGGAAACGATTAATAACCTCATCTACGGTTTTGGCATCTGCCTGCAGCCAGCTAATCTGTTCTATTGCTTTACAGGTGTATTCGTCGGGACTTTGGTAGGGGTATTGCCAGGGATCGGTACACCGGGCGCACTTGCCTTGCTAATTCCAATAACGGTCCAGATTCGCCCAGAATCTGCAGTCATTATGCTTTGTGGAATTATGTATGGAGCAATGTATGGTGGATCTACAACCTCTATCCTTGTGAATATACCAGGTGAGGCAGCCTCGGTCATAACTTGTGTTGACGGTTATGTGATGGCCCGTAAAGGACGTGCTGGTCCTGCCCTGGGCATTTCGGCCATGGGATCTTTCATCGGTGGAACTCTTAGTATATGCGGTTTATTACTTTTTGCCCCTGCTTTATCCAGTTTTGCCCTCAGGTTTGGGCCTCCTGAATACTTCTCCCTAATGGTTTTTTCCATGGCTATTTTAATCTTTATTTCCGGTGAGTCAATGATAAAAGGGATGATAATGTCTGTTTTGGGTATAGCATTAGGGACAATCGGACTAGACCCGATGGTAGGTGTAAATCGCTTTACGTTCAACCTCCCTTCTCTAATGGATGGAGTAGGGCTTGTACAAGCTGTTATTGGCCTCTTTGGAGTATCGGAAATTTTAATCAGTCTCGAAACCTATGTAAAACGTGACATTTATGAGACGGAGATTAAAGGCCTTTTACCTACGCTGCAAGACTGGAAGGATTCCATATTTCCGATCTTTCGATCAACTGGTATTGGCTTTTTTCTTGGCACAATTCCAGGTATAGGAGTCGTACTCCCCACCTTCCTCTCTTATGGATTGGAAAAAAGAATTTCAAAGGATCCAAGTAAATTTGGTAAAGGTTTTATCGCGGGAGTTGCGGCCCCAGAAACCGCCAATAACGCAGCTGCAGGGGGAACTCTTGTACCAATGTTAAGCTTGGGGATTCCTACAGGAGCAAGCTCTGCCATAGTCTTGGGGGCCTTGATGATATATGGTGTTCAGCCAGGGCCATTGCTGATAAAAGAAGCACCGCAGGTATTTTGGGGGTTGGTAGCAAGTCTCTACATTGGGAATATAATGCTGTTGATTTTAAATCTTCCCTTGATAGGGTTGTGGGTAAAACTTCTTAAAGTACCGTATTATTTATTGTCTGTCTTAATTCTGATATTCTGTTTGATAGGATCTTACAGCATCAATTATTCGGCAGATGATGTGATAATTATGGTGGTTTTTGGGCTGATTGGTTATATTGCAAAAAAAGCAAATTTTGAGCTCTCCCCAATGGTATTTGGTCTGGTCTTAGGGCCAATGTTGGAGACTGCCCTACGTCGTTCCTTGGTAATATCAAATGGCAGTTTTGGTATTTTTTTTACGCGTCCAATATCATTAGTATTTATTGGGATTACAATTATATTCTTCCTTTGGACAGTCCTATATAAGAAACCTACAATGGTAGTAGATGAAGGTTAAGCATAAAAATTGGAGGCCATCATATTTGATATAACTATTAATTAACAATGGCGGTTTTTTTAGCCGGAGGTGTATTACCCAACTTATACTCCATCTATGTTACAGGGGGGTATTGCTGAAGAGCTGGATGGAGAAGAGCTTCATTTCTGGTTATGTAATGAGCATAAAGTAACTTAAGAAAGGAGGCTAGCGATGTATACTCAACAATTAAGTAGAAAATTTTGGGGCTTATAATTTTTAGCTATTTTTACTGTATTGGTCGCGCTGATTTCAATTTGCGACTAACTAAAGAAAGGAGGCTAACGATGTGTATTCAACAATTAAGTAGAAAATTTTGGGGCTTACAATTTTTAGCTATTTTTGCTGTGTTGATCGCCCTGATTTCAATTTGCGGCGCACAGGGATATCCCAACCGGGCAATAGACATAGTAGTTGCATGGGCACCTGGTGGGGGTTCAGACAACTTTCACCGAACCATTCGGGAAGCCTTAGCAAAGGAATTAAATGTTCCAGTAAATATTGTCAATCGCGCTGGCGCAGGCGGGGTGGTCGGAACTTCCTTTGTAGCTAATTCAAAACCAGACGGATATACTCTTACCGCAGGAGAGGAATTTTCTTTTTTGATTCCTCAGATCATTACGCCAAAGGCTGTTCCGTATGATGTGTTAAAAGATTTTCAACCAATTGCCCATTGTGCCTATGAGCCGCTCCTCCTTGCTGTCAGAGCAGATTTAGAATGCAAAACATTAGAAGGTCTCATTTCATATGCAAGGGAAAATCCCGGAAAGTTAATAGCGGGAACGTCTGGGATTGGAACTCAAAATCGCATAGATCTTGAACTCTTGAAAAGTACCACTGGAATTAATATTCGTTGGGTTTCCTTTAATAGTGGAGGAGAAGTTATTGTTAATATGCTAGGGGGCCATGTCGATCTTACGTTTACCACTATTTCAGCGTCTAGGGCTCACATTAAAGTGGGAAAACTTCGAGCCTTGGCTACGTTGTCAGCGGAGAGAATTCCTGAATTTCCTGAAATTCCAACTACTAAAGAAAAAGGGATTCCTGGTGTAAATTTAAATATGAATTATATCATTCTTGGACCCAAGGGACTTTCGCCAAAGATAATCGAGAAATTGTCAGATGCAGTGAAGACAGTTTTAACCTCTTCGGAGTTATTTCCAAAACTTACTAGTCGTGGATATATCGTTGAGTATTTGTCACCGAATCAATTAGAAAACCGTATGAGAGAGAACTTTAAGTTATACACTGATATAACTAAAAAGGCAGAGTTGATTCAAGATTAAAAAAGACACTTGATAGAAGAAGTTGGTTAACGATAGGGAAGTATAGAAAAAGATCAAATGATAGGGATTTGAGTTAGCGTTTACTTTTGTGGAAATTCTTGACCTTAAATTTAAGTTATGAGATTGGGAAACGACATTTCTCGATCATATTCTCAAAAATGACGTAGGATTCAGGATTAATCTAGATACCTCAGATAGAGGCCATCAAACAGATTGCTACTGCTGCTAGACAGATAAAGGTACCCTTTTTCAACACCAATATATATTATGCGAAAGGAGAAGATAGAAATGAAAGATGCGAGGCGTGTTGATCGAGTAGACTTTTATAGGAGATGGATAGGGGAGGAGGGAATTCCTATCATTCGCGACTGGTATGTGGAGGATATTAGAAAGATTCCCTTGGAACCCTGGCAAAGGACAGGTGGATTGGGAGCATATCTTGACCTTATTGGTAGTGCTGATAGAACAGGCGCATATATATGCGAGATTCCGCCTGGCGCGAGCCTTAAACCTGAGAAACATCTATTTGAGGAACTTATTTGCATTGTGTCTGGTAAAGGAACTGCTTCTGTGTGGAATGAAGGTGGCCCTAAGCGAACTTTTGAGTGGCAAGAGGGGAGTTTGTTTTCACCGCCGTTAAATAGCTGGCATCAACTTTCTAATATCCAGACTGACAAGCCGGCGAGATTTTTTGCGGTAACTGGTGCCCCTGTATTTATGAATCTATTTCATAACGCGGATTTTATTTTCAACAATAATTTCGTATTTAAAGATAGATATGCTGGAGAGAATGACTATTTTAGTGAGAAAGGAGAGCTTGTCGAGATATCAAGTAGACCGGTATGGGAAGGCAATTTCATCAAAGATGTACGTTCCTTTAAGATTCCTTCATTTGAACAGATGGGTAAAGAAATGATGTGGTCAAACTTTGAGTTGTCCGAGAATACGATGGAAGCTCACATTTCTGGCTTTACTCCGGGCACTTATAAAAAGGCTCATCGACACAGTGGGGGGGCTTTTATTCTGATCTTGGAAGGAGAGGGATATAGTCTGACTTGGCCTGATTTAGGGGCAAAGCGAAGATTTGACTGGCATGATGGGTCAGTGATTGTGCCGCCAGAAGGATGGTGGCATACTCACTTCATATTAGGAAACAAGCCTGCTTTTCAATTAGCTCTGCGTTGGGATGGTACAAAGTACCGGTTTGGCAAACAGTGGGAGTATACTTTGGATGTGAAAAAAGGGGGTGATCAGACAGAATATGCTGATGAAGATCCAGAAATACGAAGAATGTTTGAGGAAGAACTGACAAAGAGAGGGCTGAAGTTAAGAATGGACAACAGCCTTTATAAGAGGCGGGATGATTGAGATGGGAGTCGCCAGCTTAAATTAATGGGCATCACATATGTGGTTTTGTTTATTGGTTGTACAATTTATTCTTATGTTGGTGCACTAGTCTAGGGCAGGAGGTGTAATGAATTAAAAATTGGTTTTATAAACAAACAATCGAATGAGATGAGCATTACAAAGAGCGAAGAGTCATATCGAACTAAACAAAATTAATGATTAATGTACCATTTCAATTATAAAATGGTTGCATGGAAAAACAAGAGATGTCCAAGATGTAATTCAAATAAGCAACGGAAAGTAAGAAGGGAAAAAAGGAAGGAGGGTTAAGGAATGCGCCCATTAGATCAAATAAGAGTATTAGACTTATCCCGTTTCCAAGCTTGTCCACTCTCTAGCATGATATTAGCAGACATGGGTGCAGATGTAATCAGAATTGAGCAACCAGAGGGAGCTCCAGATAGAACATGGGGGCAGCTTGGACCTGACGGTGAAACACTTTTGTATAAAATAGTCTCAAGAAATAAAAAAGGTATTACACTAAATTTAAATACTTCAGAGGGAAAGGAAATCTTCCATGAATTGGTCAGAAATTCAGATGTTGTTCTTCATAATTTCACCCCCGGGGCCCCCATAGCTAGGGAGATAAACTATGAGCGTCTTAAAGAAGTGAATGCCTCAATAATCGTGGCAGCAATCTCAGGATATGGCCAGTCAGGCCCGGATGCGGAAAACCCTTGCTTTGACGGAGTTGCTCAAGCAAGATCTGGAAGTATGGTAATAAATGGATTTCCTGGCGATCCACCTGTTAAACCAGGGATTCCATATATAGATATTACTGCAGGGCTATTTGCTGCCTTAGGGGTTTTACTTGCTCTATATCATAGAAAAAATACAGGTGTAGGACAAGCTATTGATGTTTCACTATTTGATGTTGCGTTTTTCGCCACCCAAAGCACAGGTGCTCTTTTACTTTATAAGATATTTGGGGAAATTCGTAAACAGATTGGAAATCGAGGTTTTCATTCATATAATGGTTGCTTCAAGGCTAAAGATCGATGGATCCAAATCGCTACACCCACAAATAGTATCTGGAAAAGATTTGTAAGGGCGATTGGTAGAGAGGATATGGTTAAGGATCCTAAATTCAAGAATGATATGGATCGATTTTATAATGCTGACCTTATAGATCCAATAGTTAAAGAATGGGCAGGAGAAAAGACGTCAGATGAAATAATCAATTTATTACAAAAAGCTCGAGTTCCGTGCAGTGTAGTGAACACAATAGATCAATTATTAGATGATCCTCAGGTAAAAGCCCGTGAGATGATAAAGATTATCGATTACCCCGAGCTTGGGAAAATTCCTATACCTGGGATACCAATGAAGCTTTCCTGTACACCTGGGGATATAAAAACTCCTTCACCCAAACTTGGCGAGCATAACAAGGAGATATATTGTGGGTTTTTGGGTTTCAGCTCGCAAAAACTTTCAAGATTAAAAAGAGAAGGTATAATTTAAATCCAAAACATTAAATGCAACCCATATCTTCATGCCTAATGTCAATAAAGGAGGGATGAAATGAGAGAACTGAGAACTACCGATAAGTTGATTATAACCGTAGCTCCCACTGGAACATTCCAGGGCAAAGAAGCGAATCCAAATCTTCCACTACAACCCGAAGAGATTGCTCAATCGGTGTATGAGGCTTGGAATGAGGGGGCAAGTATAGTTCATATCCATGCAAGGGAAAGAGAGAATCCGAGCAAGGGGACTACCGACCCCGATATTTTACGAGAAATTGACCATCGAATAAGGGATAAGAAATGCGACATAATTATTCAGCATAGTTCTGCCCATGACTATTTACCTCGTTTAGGTACTGATAAAAGAATAAAGTCTATTGAAATGAATCCCGAAATGGCTTCATTAGACATCACGGTCACCCGTATGATCACATTTGCAGGCAGAGAAGATGTCTATATTTGCACGCTTCCTGAAATCGAATATGGGGCTCAAGCGATGTTAGAAAGAGGGGTAAAGCCCGAGCTTGAAGTATTTAACCCTGTGTTAGTGGAAGACGTATACTATCTTATAAGGAAGGGGCTTTTGAAAAAACCTTACTGGATCAGCTTTGTTATGGGTATGCGTCGAATAAATCGTGCATACATGTCCTACTCATCAAAACTATTAATGGAGTTGATCGATTCTTTGCCCTCTGATTCCATGTTCACTGTGATGGGCGTTGGAAACGATGAATTGCCAGCGACAACACAATCAATTCTTTTAGGTGGTCATCTCCGCGTTGGCTTTGAGGATAATGTTTATTATAAAAAAGGTCAACTCGCCGAAAGTAATGCTCAGGTAGTAGCAAGAGCAGGACGAATTGGCAGGGAGCTTGGTTGTGAGATTGCCACCCCAGCTGAGGCAAGACAATTGTTGGGAATTCCTCCATTACAATAATAATTTGAAAGTAAGATTCGTGGAAAATGATAAGCCAAGTTAAGAATTTGAAAGGAAATAATAAGATGAAAATAGATATTTTCCCCCATATTTTACCCAAAAAGTATAAAGAAGCTCTTTATAAAATAGCCCCTTCTGGCTTTTACATTCAAGACGTTATAGAAACGCTTCCCACTTTATTTAACCTAGAACATAGATTTAGAGTAATGGACAAATTTGAAGGCTTATTACATGTATTGACATTGAGTTCACCACCTCCTGAGGGAGTAGCAGATCCAGAGAAGGCAGGAGATTTAGCAAAATTGGCTAATGATGAGATGGCTGAATTAGTACTCAAGTACCCCGACCGATTTGCAGCAGCAGTAGCCTGCTTACCAATGAATAATATGGACGCTGCTTTGAAAGAGGTAGATCGGGCAATAAATGACTTAAGATTCAGGGGTGTACAAATAAATACACCGATAAATGATAAGCCATTAGACTCACCGGAGTTTATGCCACTTTATGAAAAGATGTCCCAATATAACTTACCCATATGGATTCATCCAGAAAGGCCAGTGGACTTTTCAGATTACAGAACTGAAAAAAGGTCGAAGTATATGATATTTCATATTTTCGGGTGGCCTTATGAGACAGCTGCGGCAGTAACACGCCTGATATTTAGCGGAATACTAGAAAAATACCCTAACCTGAAAATTATTACGCACCACTGCGGTGGTATGATTCCATATTTAGAGCAAAGAATCATCGGCGCCTATGACCATGCCGAGATGCTCAGAAAAGCTAAATATAAGCAGGGACTTACTAAACCACCTATCGAGTATTTTAAGATGTTATATTATGATACAGCCATCTATGGAAATACCTCTGGATTAATGTGTGCCCATACCTTTTGTGGAACTGACCATTTATTATTTGGGACCGATTTCCCCTACGACAATCAATTCGGTGAGAGATATACAAGGCAGACCATTGAAGCAATAGAGCAAATGGCTATTGGTGAGTTAGAAAAGGAAAAAATATTTGGGGATAATGCCAAGAAGCTCCTACGCCTACCAATATGACAATTCCGCAATAATTAACTATATTAGTAGGATAGAAAATTAGCAAATATTTTGACTATGTGAGCCAAGGACTTCCTTAAAATCCACAGAAAGGAGTTTAGCACATGAAAGTAGTAAGCTTTAATGGAAGTCCTAGAAAAGAAGGTAACACATACCTTCTGATTCTGAAGGTTTTTGAAGAGCTCCATAAAGAGGAGATCGATACCGAATACATACATATTGGAGGGAAACCCTTTAGGGGTTGTACAGCTTGCTATAAATGCTTTGAAAATCAAGACAAAAAATGTATTCTTCCTGAGGATGGTTTAAATTTTTATTTGGAGAAGATGGTAGAGGCGGAAGGAGTTATACTTGCATCTCCCGTGTATTTTGGCAATGTAACTCCTGAGATGAAAGCTCTAATAGATAGAGCAGGTTTAGTTTCTAGGGCTAATGGGGGACTCCTAAAAAGAAAGGTAGGTGGTGCTATTGTCACAGCGAGAAGAGCGGGAGGAACTATGGTTTACAGTGACTTAAATTTATTTTTTGGTATCCATGAGATGATTATTCCTGGTTCATCGCACTGGAATTTGGGAATAGGGCGTATGCCGGGTGAAGTTTTAGGAGACGAGGAGGGATTGAAAACTATGGAAACCCTAGGCAAAAACATGGCATGGCTGATGAAAAAGATTTTTATTTAAACTAGTGTTTTAAGAACATCATAAATTATTAATTAAAAAATACGTAAAAGGAGGGAAATATGGCATTTCAAGATCATCGTGACTTTATTGAGACTTTAAAAAAGAGCGGGGACCTTGTTGAATTAACCAAAGAAGTAGATTGGGATTGTGAGGTGGGGGCTATTGGCAGGAGAATGTATGAAATGGGAGGTCCTTCAATCTGGTTTAAAAAAGTGAAGGATTATCCTGAGGAGTATACTATCTATAATGGCTCACAGGGTACATGGCGCCGAGTAGCCATCTCCATGGGTTTACCCCCTGAAACCCCTGTGCGAGAGATTTATCGCGTCTACGAAGAGCGTTTGGAAAAGCCAATTGACCCAGTTATAGTTGACAAAAAGAAAGCTCCTTGTAAAGAGAATATTCTTCTCGGTGATCAGATCGATCTTTATAGATTTCCAGCACCAATGATCCATGAAGGTGATGGTGGGAGATATATCGGGACCTGGGATCTTGTAGTGACGAAAGACCCAGAAACAGGTTGGACTAACTGGGGGATGTATCGATTTATGATTCATAATAAGAGATGGATGGCTGGCTGGCCTCAATCCACAAGTCAATTGGCCCATCAGATGAGAAAGTACTATTTACCACGTAACGCACCTATGCCAGTTGCATTGGTCATCGGAGCAGATCCCATTGCCCATATGGTAGCAACTGCTCCAATTCGATTGGGAGAGGATGAGGCAAAATTTACTGGAGCTCTCAGAAAGGAGCCTATTGAACTCGTAAAATGTGAAACATGCGATCTTTTAGTTCCGGCTCACTCAGAGATAGTAATTGAAGGAGAAATTCCTACGGATCAAATTGTTCCGGATGGGCCATTTGGCGAATATCCAGGCTACCGGAGTGGTACCATGGCAGAAGGAGTTGGTTGCAGGGTTAAAGCTATTACTTTCCGAAACAACCCTATACTGACGATGATCGCTTTGGGAGTTCCCATTGATGATAGTTCTATTGCTGCTTCTTTATCAGCAGGGATCGCCATGAAACTTGGCTTAAAACATCGAGGAATTCCGGTGGAAGATGTCTATGTACCACCCGAAGGCGTCACACATCTTATTTATGTCAGTGTGAAAAAGGGCGGAACTCAAGTGACTAAAGATGTCCTAGATTACTTCACTGCTCGGAGAGTCATGGTTTCAAAGGTAATTGTGTTAGATGAAGATGTAGATATATTCGACAATGGACAAGTCCTCCATGCCTTCGCAACAAAATGTCATCCTGGGAGAGGAATCGTGGTTGAGCATTATGAAGGAAGAGCTAATTCTTTAACTCCATTCTATAGTCCAAAAGAAAGGGAGAGACTGAAGGGAGCTTCGGTTGCTTTTGATTCCACTTGGCCACCTGAGTGGCCCCCAGAAATTGTTCCTGTAAAGGCTTCTTTTAAGACAATTTATTCGAAAGAAATCCAAGAGAAAGTAATCCAGAACTGGAAATCTTATGGATTAAAATAGGAGGAATTTATGAAAAGAGAGTATCAAACCTTTGTCCGACAATTTAAAGATTTCAAAGAAGGTAAAATGAAACTTTATATTAAGGATTTATCCCCTGGTCCACGGAAGTATGACACAAAGCAAGTCTTAGCTGAAATTTTTAGTAATCCTGGGAAAAATTTTGATGGAGACATTCTTCGCATTAGATCCGAATCAGGAATACTCCTTCCTCAACTCTGGGGAATCAAGATTCTCGAAGAATTACCTGAATCTGTGTCTGGTAAACCATGGGAAGATGTATTCAAGGCCATTAAAAATCATAAAATGGAAAAAAGATGATCTAATTAAGGCTGGTTTCAAAGGATACTTACAAGAAAATGTTACTATAGCTCTTGCTTTTTCTCACAACCCGTACTTGCTAAATACCGGAGTGTACTTTATCCATTTTGAAAATTTGCAGTGAATCATACCCGTAAACGGCATAGGAAGTTAACAACTGAGTCATTCGCAAGGCAAATCGGGGCCTTAAGTTATAAGCCTTAATCCAGCGATAAGAGTGCAAAAAGAAAAATTATTCCTTTAAAGTGAACTATGGGCGGCATTGAGACGTGTGACAAGATCTTCATTCAGTCTGTGATTCCTTTCTGTAACCCAGGAGGCTCCTCCTCTAAAGAAGAAAGGGGGATAGGCCATGATGGAACAACACGGCGGCCTTCGAGGCTGCCCTCTCACTCCATA
>Ga0315291_10002429_pt1 | contig 24451 bp, 22 predicted proteins | sample YL17G12_20_MG_FD_203070 | JGI IMG/M metagenome (GOLD analysis project Ga0315291, IMG submission 203070) | Sediment microbial communities from Yellowstone Lake, YNP, Wyoming, USA - YL17G12_20 | ecosystem: Environmental > Aquatic > Freshwater > Lake > Sediment | place: USA: Wyoming | collected... | reverse complement strand
CAGTGTGCGGGGGTTCGTTACAGCGGGTGAAGAATCAGACGATTTATGGTGGTGAGGTTACCTTGGAGTTTCGATGTGCTTTGTGTGGGTATTGGACGGGTAAGAAGAAGAAGATCCCGACGTTATACGTCTTTCACCTGAAGGTACAGTAATTTTCTAAAAAGGTATAGCAACGAAAGCAAGGATTCCTTTTTTCTGTTTTTTTATCATTTGATTCACACACAAAACATGAAGGTCTAAGGATATGTTTTTAAAGAAATTAAACCAATGAGCATATTGAGATTAAATCCTTTTTATAACTCTGTGTTAGAGTTGAAAAATTATCAAGGCTTTGCACCCATAGTAGGTAAAAACAATTAATTTGGGTGCAGAATATGGAATTTAGGTGCAGAGAAGATAGATTTAAGTAATATCAAAGGCCAGTCTGCCCCTATAATAAAACAAGAACCCTTGAATATTGTCTTTGTCAGAATAAAAAATGCAGGGGAAGAGATACCAACGTTAAGGTTACAAGCAATCATTATACTATAACAAAATATATTTATGCAAGGAAATATATAATGAATAGATAAGACATGAGCTCCACATACAAAAAAATACAAATGGGTTACCTCCTAATCTTTATTCTTGTTATCCCCATATTTTATACAAATCCTCTCCAAGCCATACCAAACGACACAATAAAACCAGAACAAACATCCTTCTTCTCCAATGCATCATATAACCTGTTAATAGTCGCCCCAAAACGCTTCATCAGATATCTCGATCCCCTCGTGCGCCATAAAGACAAAATCGGTATCAAAACCATCCTTGTCGACATCGAAGAAGTCTACCACCAAATGTATTGGGAAGGACGTGACCAAGCAGAAAAACTCAAATACTTCATAAAAAACGCTAAAGAATATTGGGACATTTCCTACGTACTCCTCATCGGAGGCCGCAAGGACCAATCACCCAGAGATAACTGGTGGATACCTGTCCGATACACTTACCTTGATCGACCCTACGAAAACTACCCAGAAAAAAAATTCCTCACCGACCTCTACTTTGCTGATCTCTACACTGAAAACGGATCATTTTCCAGCTGGGACACCAACCAAAACGGCATCTTCGGTGAATGGCCCGAAGGACAAAAAGCCATAGATATTCCAGATTTATACCCTGATGTCTACGTCGGTAGACTCCCTTGCCTGAACACAGGGGACGTCAAAGACGTCGTCCGAAAAATTATCACCTACGAAACTAAAACAAAAATGGATCCCTGGTTCAACACTATGGTCGTCGTCGCAGGAGACACCTACCCTGAAAGCACTCCCTACTACGACGGTGAAGTCTACACTCAAATGGCACTCAACTATATGCCCAATTTCATTCCAAAAAAACTCTGGACATCCGACGGCAACCTCTCAGGACCACGCAACGTCATGAAAGCCATCAACAACGGTTGTGGATTCATCTTCTTCAGCGGGCATGGCAACCCAAAAAGCTGGGCTACACACCCACCAGACGATGCGACTATATGGATTTCAGGACTAAAACTCCGTAACATACCCTTCCTCGTTAACGGAAAAAAACAACCCATTTGCATCGACGGTAGCGGCTGCTTCAACAGTATGTTTAATGTCAGCCTCCGGAGTAAATTTCCCTTCGTCTTCGGCATCCCCACACCTATCTGTTGGAGCTGGGCACTCACCAGAAAACCCAACGGCGGTAGCATCGCCACCATTGGAGCCACCGCCTTTAGCTATGAATCCCCAGACATCAACACGGGCTACGGAGGTATCGAATGGCTCGACATCCACTTCTTCGAACAATACGGACAAAAAAACATCAGCATCCTTGGAGAAGCATGGGGAAAAACCATAGCTTCCTTTTTAGATAACAATCCAATAGATTGGAATGATATCAGCCGCAATGGAACTGCACTTGTAGCAAAAAACGCAGAACAATGGCTCCTCATGGGGGATCCAAGTCTACGGATTGGCAGTTATCCTGCTCCTTGAGACATTTCTACGACAATCGCCAGCTCATCACTGTACCGGTTTTATAGCAACCGGGAATGCCAGCCAACATGGTCAACTGGTGTTTTCTCATACAACAATTTGTGGGGGTAATATGTGCTAATAATGATTCTTTATGCAGTGCTTAGAAAAAAAGAATACGTGTTATTTTTTCCGTTCCCGTTCCGCCATATCTCGTTCTAACCTGGTTATTTCGCTTTCCAACTGCATTATGCCCAGGTCAATGCCCATGTTTTTTATGACGGTAAGGTCCTCATCACTGAGCGTATTGCGTATCTCTTTGATGAAAAAATGACCTGCGTTTTCCCCAAGTGAGCGATTCACCGAGTCGATGATCGCATGAAGTGCTTTTCCCAATTCAGTGGGTGGAACAGCGTTAATATCAGACATCACGCTGATAACGTCAGCTCTCTCTTCTTTATAGACGTCATCGTTGATTTGAACGTGTTTCAGGAAATTATATTTTGTCTCTAACCGTTTGATAAGATCATCCATCGTCATGACTGCATAGGGAAGATCAATTTTTCTACTGGAAATCGAAATCAGTATTTTTAACACACTTTTCATGACATCTGATTTTTCTGGTGATGGCATACCTCTTCTCACTTCTTTGGATTATGTATTATTTCTCAACTGGATGACATCAATGATACTACGTATCTATTAAAACCTTTTGCGGGAGTAAAAACATTGACAAGAAAAAATTTCGTTCTCCTGTATAGAAACATATATATGATGATTATCCATATCTTTTTATCAGCAACTCAGGAGGGATGAGTGAATATGAAGAAAGGTTTATTGGCTGTGTTAGTGGTTGTTATATGTGCAAGTGCGACGCTGAGTGGATGTCAAGACACAAGTAGTATAAAGACACAACAAAGACCTCAAAATGTTTTTCTTGATTCAACGATCGTTGAGTTTGTCAATGTGACTTTTGAAAAAAATATCAACAAATCAGGGGGCATTGAATCAGTAACGGTTGGATGGCTGTTCCATAATATCGCAGGTAAACTGATTAGTGCAAAGATAGACGTGAAATTCTTCGACAAAAATAATATATTCTTGTATAACGACAGCAAATGGATCAATAACATGCCAGCTGGATACACTGAAAAATCTTTCTCCCCTGGCGCAAACAGAGTAACCTATGAGGGAGCAGGTGTAGCGTTCGTTGATCACGTGGTCATTTCTGCCACAGAAATATAACCGAAATCAAGACTTTTCTACGACTGACTTAGAGTGAGAATATTTAGTTATTTTTTATTCTTCTACCTATAACAAGAACTAGGATTGCAACGAGGACACATGCGATTTCAAAACCGGGTGTTGAGGTTGTTTTCTTATCACCGTTTATGGACAGGGTATATATATAGGAGCCAGAGTTTTCCTCTGTTTTTATAATGTTTGGAGATGAGGGACCAAAACTGATATTGATAGGGATATCTCCAGAGAGCGGTGTCGGCCAGTTCTCAAACACAAAGGTTTTTGTTTCATTTGGCATTAAAGAATAACTCTCAGGTTGCATTGTGAAGTTAGCACCTATTCCAGGTTGAGGCTCTTTGAATTTTACGGTAATGTTCACTGATTGAGTATCACCAGTGTTATGTAACATAACAATAATTTTATATTCACGTATTGTCGTTTCCCCCACAGGAGGACGTGTTTCTATTAATTGGACATTGACATTCTTGATAGAAATAGTTGCATGTTGAGCGGTACATACTGGACCTAGAAGCATTATAAAACTAAGGCTGACAAAAAGCATTATCAGAAACAACGTTCTTTTTGACTTCATATTTCCCTCACCGTATCCTGCCATCGAATGTACTATATTTAAACTTCATGCTAGTAAATTAATAATTGATGCTAGCTGATTACACGGATTTGAAATAACTCTTTATATCGCCCATTATATTCTCTTTTATTGCTGGGTAAGAGCTGAAGATGGGAGTAATCATGTTAGAAGAAAGAGGGATACGAATAGGTATTGAGGTTTTAGTGAGAGATCCAGATGCTCCGAATCGTCCTGCAAGAAAAGCAGTCGTCATCAGAACATATCCGCGTCCGAGCAGATGGTTCGTAGTAAAATTTGAAAGTGGTGATATGGAGCAAGTAGAAGAAACTCAGGTCACTACAATGCATGAAGAATACAAGAAAGGAATGTATTAAATTTCTTAGAATCGCTTCTTGTTTTCACGCAGGCCTTCAACAATTTCTTTGCCAAAATCAGTGAGCCGGTATAACTTTATATCCCGATGTTTTCCCCCTTCAATTTGTTCAACAAGATTCAGACTTATAAGGGATTCATCGTCGCGATATCTAGTATTCATTCCACGGATCGCGCCAATCACATTTGTCGGCGTGGTTTTAACGCTGTACGCAATCTCAGAAGTATAACTCCCACTGGGACTAATCTCAAAGAGGTAATCCGCTATTTTTTTCCGTACGCTACTTCTCCGAAGCGATCTGATAATAAGAGGTTTTAACATCTCTGGAGAAATAGCTGTTTTTGTTCCATCCTGCATCCCATCCACGAAACCTAAATAGTGAATCGCGTTGTGATTAATAAGCTAATCGATTTAAATGATTGAAAAAAAAACGATGAATTGGACAAGTCGCTTTTGTAAATATCAAAAAATTCATGAATGTAGGTGTGGCGTTGAGGTTGATGAAAAAAAATGTGAGTGGGCCAGGCCGGATTCGAACCGGCGGCCTTCGCCGTGTGAGAGCGATGTCATAACCAACTAGACCACTGGCCCTTTATTACTGATAAGGTACAAGTGTGAATTTAGGAACCAGATAAATGCTTTTCGTTCATGCAGACACGCCAGATTGGTTCTTAATAAGGAAAACCTTATCAAGTGTTAAAAAGATAGCATCTCCGAGAAAATAAGAACCGAGGGATTCTCTGTGGCAAAATGGAAGTTATTTAACCGGTCAAAAGGAAAAGAAGAAGCACCTACAGAAGTTGAAATGACCACGGAACATATTAGAGAATCTGAGGAAAAATTGAATATCCCTGAAACAAGAGGAGAAGCAGAAGAAGTACCAATCAAAGAATACAACGAAACGTTATACTCAAAGGGTTCTGAACAAAAACAACCTGCGACAACGTTTCAAGAAAAGAAACAACCCTTGAAACGTACAAGCTGGGAAAGTCCGGGTACGATTGAGCATAATGTTGACGACATGGGACGCAAACAAACAATGCTTTCAGGAACCAAAACACAAACGAGTAGTGATACCGACAAGAAAGTTGATTTCATCCTTTTAAAGAAGAAAGTTAGGCGATAGAAAACCCTGGTGATATCGGAGTGTTTTTAAGACTCCTTTTCTTTTACCATTTAAAAGAATGGTTGGGTAATAGTGATAGCGATTCTGAGAATTGGACATCGGATTGATCGTGATAAACGGATTACTACACATGTTGGATTGGTTGCAAGAGCATTCGGCGCAGATACGATATTTATTACCACGAAAGATGAAAAAATTAAGAAAAACATCCAATCAGTCTGCAAGCGGTTTGGTGGTGATTTTCAGGTAGAAACCGGTCTTGATCCGAAAAAAATCATCAAATCATGGAAGGGTACAATTGTTCATCTTACGATGTATGGAGTAGAGCTGGAAAAAGCAGTTGACCATATTGATACTAAACGCGATCTGCTGATTATCGTTGGAGCAGAAAAAGTTCCTCCATATTTTTATGAGATTGCTGACATAAACGTCTCTGTAGGGAATCAACCGCATTCCGAGGTTGCCGCGTTAGCCTTGTTTCTTGACCGCATTACAAAGGCGGCTTGGCAAAGAAAGGATTTCCACGGAAACATTCAAATTATTCCCTGTGTTAAAGGTAAAAAGGTTCTTTCAAAGGGAACGCCATGAGCACGATTCCAAATCCGGGACAGTGTCTTCGATTATTGAGAGAGGCAGGATGTTCTGATGATGTTATTAATCATTGTGAGGCTGTACGAAAGGTTGCTGTTAGGATAGCGAAGAAAGCCCATGCGAATATATTGCTTGTTGAAGCAGGCGCATTGCTTCATGATATCGGACGGTCGAAGACGCAGGGGATTATGCATGGGATTGAAGGAGCAAAGATTGCGACAGAATTAGGTTTACCGTTATGTATCGTGAACATTATTGAGCGGCATTTAGGTGCTGGAATACCAATAGAAGAAGCAGCGACGTTAGGATTACCTCTAAAAGATTATATGCCGATAACATTAGAGGAAAAGATAGTCGCCCACGCGGATAACCTTATTGATAACGACCGAGAACATCCAATTGAAAAAGAAGTTGAAAAAGCATTGCAGAAAGGGCACACAAAGCATGCGGAGCGGTTGATGGAGTTACATCGGGAACTGAGCCAACGATGTGGTATGGATCTCAATGATATCTGAGAGAGTCACCCGAAAAGATATATAGGTTATCCTATATTTACTGGAAAAAAATACTTGCAGGGGTAGCCAAGCATGGTCAACGGCGCAAGGTTGAGGGCCTTGTCCTGTAGAGGTCCGCGAGTTCAAATCTCGTCCCCTGCATTTTTACCTTTTTACAGGAGAAAAACGTTGTTTTGATAACGAACTATACACCGTGGTGAAAAAAAGAGATTTAAACCTACAATTAGGTTAATCAGTGCTTAAATCTCTAAGTGGGCATTTTTGTTAATGGTTGAAAGCCCTCCAGCAGCTTCATGTTAACATTTAGCATTGTTATTTAAAAATAGAATTGCCAGTTGCACTTTGAACCATTTTTTTCTGTTGTTGGATGTATTGTTAGTTGGGAAGAAAGGTATTTAAACCAACAATACATGTATGAAATTATGATACAGTTGTATCAAAAAATCAAACAACTGACTGTTTTACATTTATTCCTAGAGAATCCTTATAATAGCTATTATCTCCGTGAATTAGCCCGGCTTTTAAAAATGGATCCCATGACTGTGAAACGAGCACTTACCTTGTTTGTCGCAGATGGAATATTACGGAAAACTGAGGAAAAAAATCAAATCCTTTACAAGACAAATATCGAAAATCCAAGTGTTAGGTATCTCAAAATCTCATATAATCTTTCATGGCTGCAGAAAAAAGGAATACCTGAATTCCTTAATCATCATATGAACACAGTCACTTCAATACTTCTATTTGGAAGTTACGCCAAAGGCGAAAACGATGCGGAAAGTGATGTAGATATCCTTACCGTTTCCCTTTCAAAAAATACACCTGTCACTGAGCTTTCTAAATTACTTAAGCGCGATGTGAACCTCATAAACTTTACACCAGCGCAATGGTCACAACAAGCAAAAACCAATAAAGCATTCTATCTTGACGTAATCCTTGATGGGATTGTATTATATGGCACGAAACCGGTGGTTTGATGAAAGCTAGTGAATGTTTTCAGAAACGGTTACTACGCAGAACAAAACCTGATCACCTCAAAGTAACAAAAGCTTTGGAAATGGCTGAGGTAAAAAAGCAGCGGGCGCAGGATCTCTTTGAAAGCGACTTTTTTGAAGAATCCATTGTATCATCCTACACAAGTATGTTCCAAGCGGCTCGTGCGCTCTTGTTTCACGATGGAGTCATTGAAAAAAGCCATGCCTGTGTCGTCGCATACCTCAGAGAACACTATTCATCAACGCTAGGGCAGGGTAAAATTAATTGGCTTGATACGTATCGACTGGAGCGCCATGAATCATTCTATGGATTAGAAAAATCCAATGTAGATGAACACGAGGCAGAAGACGCACTTGAGAAATCAGAAAAATTTCTAGAAACAGTTCAACAAATTATCAAAATACCATAAGGGAAATTTGATACGGGCTTCATAGTCATACTCCGTAATCCCTCCAGCGGTTTGTGCTAATTATTAGCATGGTTATTTAATTGAAGAAAAATACAATTTTTACTGGTAAATTTATGTTTTCTTCCCGATGAGAGCTATCTATCAATCATTGTATTGTCGATGTAGATCATTGGGTTGTTATTGAATCCCATACAAAAAACATGAGTCTTAAAACCGTGTATATGTTCACAAAACATTCGTTTCTAATGATATTTTTTTATTATAAACTATACCATTTATAAAATTTTATACCGCGAAAAAATGAATAATTCCTAATTAGTTTCGGGAATTTTAAATGGAGATCTTCAATAATATCATGTAATTGACTGTTATCTCTTACGTTGATTTCTATTTCCAAATCAGCATATCCAATGGTATAATCTACACAGTATAAAAGAGGATTTTTTTCCAAATATTGAACAATTTGGTTTAATTTCGTATACTCACTTAAATAAAAATCCACTTTCCAAGTTTGATAACCAAGTTTATCCATATCAAGCTCAACGGAAAAACCAAGTATGACTTTTGACTTTATTAATCTCTGAATTCTTGAATTTATAGTTGTCACATTTGAATTGAGTTTTTTCGCAATCTCAACAGTAGGAATTCTACAATCAACCACCAATATTTTTAATATTTCTAAATCAAGAGCATCAATCTTTACTTTCCCCAAATTCTTTCGTAAAGGAGTTCTCTGAACTTTTTCAATTTCATCTAGTAAAAACCCATGACCATAAATAGATTCACCCATATACGCTGAAAAAACTTGCATTGAAAAATAATCACCATATTTTTCAAGAGTTTTTCTCCAGAGTGGATAAATATCAGAAATATTTTCCACCATCATTAAAACACCTAAATCATAGCTTCCTTCAGTTGAAAACAGATTATTTACATTATCATCATTCATAAAGTGATTAATAATTTCTTTTTTAATATCAGGTGTGACATATTGATACTTAAAATAAAATCTTAAAAAATTATATCCTAAATGAAGTATATCATAATAGGCAAAAAAACGTTTTATGATTCCTTTCTCTTGTAATTTTTTAACTCTACAGGTCACCACATCTTTTGAAAGACAAACCTTTCTACCAATATTTCGAAAAGATTGCCTGCTATTCACATCAAGCTCGTATAATATTCTCCTATCTTTCAAATCAATTTTTTCCATATCCTCGACAAAAGGATATTTTATTTGAACTATATTACTATTCTGTCGACTTTTTTGATAGGCCATTTGATGTCATTCAGTCGATATTCAGTATATTGGTGATAAAAAAATGAAAGCATGTGTGGAATGTGGAAAGAACCTGGGAATCATGGAAGGCTACCGTCATCCTACAATGGGGAAAAATAATCTCTTATGCAGCAAGTGTTTTCATACTGTTTTTGAAAGTGTTGAGAAATACAGGGAATTTATTACTCCGTATATTGGTTTTTTCAATAAAGAATCATCAACAATTGCTGATATTCAAAAGATTGGAGAAAATATTACGAAAAATATCAAAAAGATGCAAAACAGAGCAGGCAATCAATGGTTCCATAACACCAATCAAAATGCTAAGGAAGATATAATTACTGTTCATCAGCATAATATTGATACATATAGCGGTTAAAACAAACCTTTTTTATCAATAAAATGAAACCTAAATCTCCATCCACACAAAATATCATCAATTCATTTATTTGCATGAAGAAGATTACACTGTGCTCATAACAGAATTTTACCCATTTTTTCCTGCGGACTTTTAAGTAATACACCGTAATCCCTCCAGCGGCACTTTGATCCTTTTTTCTCCTTTAAAAAATCGATAAACAAGAAATGTAATGATATAAAAAGGAAGATTTTTTATTTCAGAATTTTCATCGATTCATCCATGAGAACTTTATAATCAATAACCTTTATACACGTACTGGCTGTCGCTTCAGATACTATTTTCTTCGCATGTGTTAATGTTTCTTTGGGAGCTAATAGTAAAATCGGTATGTGGTGAATAATCCCTGGTGTTAAGAATTCTTTCAGAGATTTGGTCATAGTCGGGAGAGGAGACACTTTATGCAAGTATCCTACAATAAGATCGACTTTGTCTGCAATCGATATAAATGCTATGTTTTTCCCGTGGTTATCAATATCATTTCCTATCGGCAGCGTTTTGTAACCCATGCATACGAGTTTTGTTAAAAACTCAGGGTCGGTTCCTGCCAAATAACCAACTGTTTTCATTCTTTTTTTCCTCCTTTATTTTGTTGTTTCTTTATTCATTTTCACTATGGACTAATATAATTTTGTTGCATTCCCAACAATTTCTCATCATCCTATCTGGGATTGGGCAATTTACACAGATTTCGTCCATCGAATAATATTATACGAAAAATAATTAATATATCCTTTGTTTAAAAATTCATTCAATTGACCAATATTTTATCAAAAATAAAAGCAATTGGATAAAGAAATATAATATAGCTAGGTTTTGAATTCATCCCAAAAACTAAAGTTTGGGATCTTTTTGATACCATTGATAACTTACGAAATAAAATAAATTATTAAATTTATCTACTCATATATATTTGAATGTCCTCCAGTATATAACCCGCACAGCATGTAAGCATTAGAAGAAACAAAATTTTTATTATTTTTTCTACTTTCTGTTTCTATAAATATACACTGATGCTGCCCCTATTATTAATAGCAGTACAACTGTTGACACAACTATTAACGGTGATACTGGGAGAGACAAAATCTTGAACTCCTCTGAGACACCTTTTTTCATTTCAACGGTTTTTGCATCCAAACCATAAATATTACCATTCGCACTAAAAAATACTTTACCATCGTCAGCTACACTATTACCAACAATAGGTGTCGTAATATAATTGTAAATATCATCATTAATTGTAAGGTTTGGTGCAAAACACCACGCGGGTCCCCCATCAGTTTTATTCACTGCATAAAACCATCCATCATCACAACCAAAGAACACATATTCACCATACACCAATGGTGCTGAATGAATAGCAGCTTTACCAGCAAATGACCACAGCATTTTACCATTCTCTGCATTGAATGCATATAGACGATTATCTAGGGAACTAACATACACTACATTATCAGAGTAGGTGGGTGTATTAAGAATACCCCAACCCGTATTATTTTTCCATATCAATTCGCCATTCTCAGCTTTCACAACATAAACATTAGTATCAGTGGAACCACAAAACACAGTATCATCCACAACACGTGGAGGTGATACAATCATTCCAGCAGTGGTAAATGTCCATTTTATGCTGCCATCAGCGGCATCTATAGCATAGCATTGATTATCAGCAGCGACAACTACCCTGTTTCTGATGATATCGACAGATGAATATACGTTCTGTCGCTGAAGGTTTATATGCCATATAGTTCTTCCGTGAGTTCGATTGATCGCATATAAATCACCGTTACGAGAACCGAATATTATTTTATTATCGATGAAAACCGGTTGAGATGAGATAAACCGGGCTTCATCATTTTCCCAAACAATTTTTCCTGTATTTTTATCCATTGCACAGGACTGATTTTCCCAGCCAACGACAACCAAATCGTCATCCACGTTTATCCAAGTTATACCACCGTAATCATTTACTTTCTTTACCCATAGTTTTTCACCATTCGATGCATTTAAGGCATATACATTACCATCTAAACCAGCAGCAAAAACGATATTGTTCCCGTAAACAAGGTTCGCATAATATGAGTTACGCCCTTCGAAATCATTAGCAAAATCATACTCCCATATAACATCATTGTTTTCAGGTATAGTATCAACGTTATTGACAGGTAAATTAAAGTCATGACCAGCAGGCAACCCAGAGATCAATGTCCATCCAGCTGGAGGCACATTTCTGGCACCTTTTAATTTATTTTTTACATCTGAAACATCCCAGATCATTCCTCGTGCATTCCCCCAAAATGTCCATAGACTGTCTGTCTTCATCAGTTGTGTATCTGTCGCTTTGATATCCATTGTTGCATTATCTGTTATGGGAAATTCAGACATTATTTTTTCTTTTAAAACCTCAATATCAATGTCACCGTAGTACTTATTTCCTAGCTCTCTGAATTTTGCGTCACGAGGCGCATCATAATAGTTAAATGTATAGAAACCGTAGGCTCCTTTAACTCCAAGTATTTTCAGAACTAGTCCCTCTAAATTTTTAACTAAACCATTAAATTCTGATCGTACTCCTCTACTCATTGCATTATTTGCAGCCCAATAAAATCCATTAAAAGTACGCCATATCTCATAATGATATAACGCTAAATCAAAACGAGCAATCTCACCTGTTTCAGTATCACCAAGAAGGTATGCTCCTGTCCACAGACCATCATTTCCCTCCATTAAATAATCAATCGCTTGGTCAAGAGTCTTACTGTACTGAATAGCTCTCCTTGTTCGGATAGCCATTGAATAACCTGTATTTTTCCAAAAACCTTGATAACATGTTGTTTCAAGAATAACGATTCCTTCTTCATTTTGATAATAATTCTCATCACTCCAGATGTAACCGGGGGATGAAGCCATCATTAATCTATTCCCCTTTTCAGGTACAATATCTATTATCACATTCCAACGTTGCGCAACATAATAAGGAAACCACCAGCCACCACATCTTACATCTTGAGACGCAACAATTTGACCGTCTGTGGTAGCATCTCCTGTAGCAATAAAAGCATTACAATGATATGGCTCAATGACGCTAGTATTAAAATTATTTACATAATTTTTTTCATCTTGTGATAAAGCTGTCGGTCTGAGGATTTTCCCGATATGTAACAAGTCTCTGATAGGATGGAACCCTTTTATGCGGTTACCTTGGCGAGTCATGTATTCATACATCTGGTTAATAGCCAGAACATCAATATAATCAACATCTCGGTCGAATACCTTACCATCCCTTGCTGTTACTCCATCAGCTATCCCCTTGATTTCATCCTGATATTCCTGAGGAGTTCTATCCCAATAAATCTTTTTAATTGCAGATCTGCATGATTCCCACCAGTCATTAGACATTTCTTGATATTCGGGTGAATCAATGTCAACAGGTTTCTTTGAATTCTTTGCACTATTATGAATAATATTACTCCAACGGGTAATATGATCAACAATTTCATCAGCAAGAAGGTAACCGTGCTGGTATCCTCGGTCATATGGTTTTCCCTCTATATGAAGATAAATCCATCCTTGTATATTATAGCGATAACCATTTTCAAATTTTTCAGGATTAGTAATGCGTGTTATTTCAGTACCATCTACGGGATCACCAATGTAAGATACTGTTGATAGTGTTAGTATAAATACAAAAAATAAACTAGTTATTTTTTTCATTTTACTATCTCTAAAAATATATCTAACTCCATCATATAAATATATCTTTTTTCTAATTCTTCTGCTCTATGAAAAGATATGGGTTTACAATTACACTTATATTATGTTGTATTGATGGGTGCCTCCGTAATCCATAAAGCATCAATGTTTTTATATCCATTTGATAAAATATCGGTATTCTCTCAATCGCTATGTCCTATTTTCTATTCGTATCCACCGATTTTCAGGCTTGGGTCACCAAGGAGGATATGAGTTTGAATGACTTTTGCATCATATCGATTCGTATTAACCGGGAAATTTTGGGTATATCCTGCCACAGCTTGGTAATATGTTTGTCCGAGAAACGTGATGTTGTGTTGATTGTATAATCGGAAGAATTCAAGTTCTAACCAACCATCGTAGTTTTGGGTACAATCTGGGATTCCATCATGGTCATCATCTCCCACATTATCACAACCATATCCAGTGCTTCCGAGAGATGCAATTGCTCCGCCCTGCGCTTTGACAAACACCCAGCTCCAACATTCTGGAATCCAGGTATATTTCCAGAAAGAACCGAAATCTCCTGGTGTAGTAGAGAAATAGTGTAATTTTTCCTCTAACAAACCTTTGATGAAATTGATTGGTGTGACATCAATTTCGCTGTTATGACAACCACCAACTAAAAGAATCGGATACATACCCTTATTGGTTAGTTCTACCATATCTTTGGTAATGAAATTTTCAGACCAGTTTTGGTAATCACCGTTATTATGGGTTGCCCATGATACCGGGCTCCCATGTCCTGCGAAGAAGAGAAATCCACATCCCTCGCTAATTTGGTCATGTATGCTCTTCTTTGTGAGGTTCCCAAGAGACATCCAGATTTTCACCGGGGTGAATTGAGACATAATATCAAGTGCTGCCCCTGTGACCGCTTCCCCTTCGTTATAATCGGTTCCGCCTTCTTCGCTTTTAGGGTAGGTATCTCCGCCAGCGACAACCATTCTGTTAAACCAATCTTTCCCTGCTGTCGTGTTCTCATAGGTGATAATTTTATCAACCATGGTTTTTACTTCAGATTTGGACATACAGGCTAGTCTGCCGACATAGACATCTGATACGAGGTCAACCTTATCTTTTGGTGGCTGGGGATAAGGCCATTCTGCATAGATGCCGTCATTATTAGTATCCCAGCTGCAAAAACTTCCGTTTGCATTATATAGATCCGCATAATAGAGGTCGGAGGCAAATCTAAGTTCTTCATAAGCCGATCCTTTATCTGTCTCTAAACAACTATATCGAATCGGCACTTGAGCGTAGTTCCCCACCAGCATGACGTAAGTGATATTCCAAGATTCTTTCGCGTTTTTAATGAAGTATTTTATTTTTTCTTGGGTATCGCGGCCTTCTGCAGGGAAATATGTGCCATCCTTGATTTCCTGGAGGGTCACCAGTTTTGTTTGAATCCCGTGGCTATTTTTATGAGCAACAAGTGGTTCTAATAATGATGCATAGGTATCAAAACAGATGATAACCATGTCATAGGCATCGTTGAGGGGGGCGAAGGGATGAATTGGTTGTTCGTAGGTGACGTCGATGGTGAGGGTGTCGAGAGATCGAATACGGTTTTCAACAGGGTTATAGCGTACTGGGTTTAGTTGGATGGTAAGAAACGTCGTTAGGATATTATTTTTATTTAATCCTCCAGTAAGTCGATAGGTGTACCATGTATCGGGAAAGAGTTGGTTTGTGGTGTAGATTTCTTTATTTTCAAATAGCGTTTGGTGTTGCGTCGATCCTGTCTGTAGTGCTGCAGTTGGGACGATTTTCTGGGTGAGTTGAATATCATGTGTTCCGCTCCTCGTACATTGAATGTTTGTAATTTGAGTTCCAAATGGGAATTCAAATGTTTTCGTTAGAATGGGGAGGAGTGGCTCCCCCGGGGTGTTTCGGTATTCAGTTGCTTCATTAATCTGTATGGTCAGCATCTCTTTGTCCTCTGTGAAAGAAGGTGGTGAAAAATGAAACGAAATAGTTTTTGTTTGAGATAGTGACACAATAGGTTTCTGGGTTTGTATGCTCCCTGCTTGAATACTCCCAATAACTATAATCACGATTATAAGAATACTATTGAGGACAATAAATTCTTTTTTCTTCATATGTCTACCCCCCATCTATATAATCTTTACCCTTTAAAATATGTATTTACGGTATATAAATATACTGGTTTTTCATTTTATTTTTTGAGACTATCATCCATTTTCACGTCTGAGACAGCCATCCTGGGTGTAAAGCAAATATGTACCGTTAACCTACCAGCCGTTCATTATCCTTTGAAATCAACTAGAGGCGAAGCGGTTGATCCTACATCTCGTAATCTATTGATTGTGGTACTCTCTTTAATATCGTATGGTCCAAGTCAAACATCCCGGTTCATATGAAATTCTCTTTGACTTCTATTGGAAGTGTAGCTGTTATCTCCCCAGATTTCTCTGGAAAAAAGGATATGCCCTTCACCTTTAATGGAGAAGATCTTAAGTTCATCGTTCCTCGTTCACATATCTACGATGTCATGGGTATTAAAAAATAGAAAAATCTTATTCATGCCTATGTTTATGATTTATGGTAATGAAAATCGTAATTTTTAACTTTCTATTGAGATAATTATTGCAGCGAACTTTCGTCTATCCAAAGATTTAAATCTCTATACTATTATTTATTTATTAATGGTCAATATCGATAATAAAAGGGGTTTGAAATATTTCTTATTTGGAAACCTCTATTTTTCTGAAGGTTTAATGATTGCAATAACCACAGTCGCTACATCGCTTTATCTGAGAGAAAAAGCAGTTTCGATACCAGTTACCACACTCATCGTTGGTATTGTAAACATACCCTGGATGTTAAAATTTGTTTGGGGTCCAATCATTGATTATTTTATCAGATTTGGAAGAAAAACCTTTATCATACTCGGAGGAACACTCACTGTATCGTGTATGTTCCTAGTATCTCTGATTGATCCAAGTGTTTCACTATTACCTTTTACTATTTTGATATTTCTCAGTCATGTTGGCATCGGTTTCATAGATGTTTCAACAGATGCATGGGCTATTGATGTATCAACAGATAAAGACCGGGGAAAAATCAATGGCTCAATGTTTGCAGGTCAATACTCAGCCTGGGCGATTGGTGCAGCTGTTTTTCCGCTCATTGGTTCCAAGTATGGTTATAGCTCTGTTTATTTCATAAATGCTGTTTTGATTCTGCTGATTCTTATTTTCCCTTTTGTTGTCAAAGAAACATCAAAGTGTAAGTTAAAACAGAAGATAGCATCCCTCGTATTTTCAGAATTTAAGAAGAAGACTGTTCTGTTGGTCGCATTTTTTTCACCGCTTGTTTTTATGAATGAGGGGATTATGTCTTTTGTGATGCCCATCTATATGAGGGACGGTCTTGGTATTAGCGATGTTCAGATTGGTTTTATTTCTATGATTCTGCCTGTTTTTCTTGCTGTCGGTTCTCTCATCGGTGGCGTTGTAACCGATAAGATTGGGAGGAAATCAGCACTATATATTTTTATTGGATTCAATATAGTTTTTACTGTGTCTCTTGTCTTTGCCGATACTTGGTGGAAACTATCAATAATATATGGTATCATAGGGTTTTTCATGGGAGGTCATTCAACAGCGTCTTGTGCGCTTTTTATGGATGTAACAAATCCGAGGATCGGTGCGACGCAATATGGTATTTTAACAGGGATAGCAAATGTTGGTTTGAATGGTGGTGGGATGATCACTGGTTCACTGGTTGTTACACTTGGTTTTGCGCGTACTTTTCTCTATGCTGCTTGGGTTTTTGGTCCTGCATTACTCGTTTTATATCTTATTCAAATCAAAAAAGGTACATAAAGTTTTTATAAAAAATCTCCGATAACCAATCAAATGAAGGATAAAATAAAGGCAATTAAATACACCCTTTATACAAGGGATGAGATTTAAACTTGAAGTTGGTATCTCGTCCGCTGCATTTTTACCTTTTACAGAAGAAAACATCACTTTTTTACTAGTAAATCGAAGTCCGAATCTCCCTCCCCGCATAAATATTTATCATGGTTATTATTAGCACGGAAATTAAAACAATAGGAAAAATCTGACTGATTTTTATGTCCGAGGGTTCAAATCCCTTCCCCCGCATTGATTTATTTTGTGATTTTTTGTTACATTTGTTACAGATATTTTGTTTCAAAACATTTATATTGACCAGCATATTATAAATATTATAATCTGTTGATATTCAGGGAGGATAAAAAAACGGAAAGGAAATTATTTCAGTTACTCGCATTTTTTCTCTGTGGTATTTTACTTACTGTACTTTTTATTGGATGTATTACTGAGGAACAAACATCAGAGACAATTACAGAAACGGTACTACCAGAAGTTCCATTGGACCAACCTTGCATTCTTCCAGATTGGAAGGACGGAGAATATCACAATTATTATGTAACAACGAAAATGCTGAATGGTTTTAATCAGAAATACCCAGATTTGGTAAAGGTGTTTTCTATTGGTAAAAGTGTTCTTGGAAAGGATATTTGGTGTATTAGAGTAACAAATGAAAAAAACAATCAGGCAAAATTATCATGTCTTATCGATGGTTGTATTCATGGAGGTGAATGGGAAGGAGGAGAAGCATGTTTGTATCTTGCTGAGTATCTTCTTATTAACTTTGACAATAATAAGACAATTACTAATATTCTAAATTCATCTGAAGTTTACATAGTTCCTTTAGTGAATCCTGATGGAAGACAAATAGATTATCGATCAGATGAATTATGGGAAAGTAGATATAATGCCAATGGTATAAATTTGAATCGTAATTTTGATATTGATTTCGGTAGAATAAGAGGATATGTTATACCTTTAGGTAAGTTGTTTGGTCGTATAAAAATCCCTTGTCTCCCTCTCAATCCTAACCGAGAATTCACACTCTTGCATAAATTATTTCCAAGTTTTCCATTATGGCTTGATAATTGTGGTCGTCGTCCTTTTTCAGAACCTGAAACCCAAGCGATTAGGGATTTGATGAAAGAACTTGGGAATAATGATTTTTCTTTTTATTTAAACTGTCATACCGCCGGTTTTATGTTTTTTAGCCCTTGGGATGCTTTTAAACCACCTTTTGAGAAATCAAAACAGGAACAAAATATCTATGATTATGTAACAGAATGGTTAGTTGAGAATACAGAATACAAAAAGGGAGAAAATAGTTACGAGGGTGTTAGTTATAAGATGAGTGGTTCAGCACCGGATTGGTGTTTCAAAGAATTTCATATACCTTCATTTGCGATTGATTTTTTACCACTGGATTATGACCCGTATATAGGAGAAAAAAAACATGACAACCTTGTTCACTGGATGAAAACCACTCTTCCAGTTTTCATGTATCTTCTTGTTAACATTGATAATCTGCGTGAATGGAAAACGCCCGATATTCAACCGTCTTTACCAGAGGGTGTACCACCAGAGCCTTTAAGGTAACCTTTTTTACAAACTTATGTCAACAGGAGAAAAGGTTAAATTTTACATGTATTTTAGTGTTCAAATCCCTTCCTCTGCATAAAACCTATATATCTGATACGCATTAGCATTACATGGGGAAAGAAATTATGGAAAAAATATTCGCTTTTATCGTTGGAGTATTTCTTTTGGCTATAGCATTTTCTCCTTTTGTATCATCGATACTTCCTGACGTCAATAACTCAAGAGCAACGACGACTGCAACTCAAAGTTCAACGAAATGGGCGGTCTTGATAGCTGCCAGTGGAGGGGAAAGTTATTGGCATCAGGAAATTTTTGAAAAAAACGACATCCGGGCTCTAAAAAGGATACTTCTGGACCATGGATGGGAACAAGACCATATCCTCTGTTTCCTTGAGGAAGAGGCAACCACGGATGCGATAATGAATACATCATTTGAGTGGTTAAACTCAAACGGAGCTGATGAAGATGATCTTATTGTATATTCTTTTAATATGCATGGGTATTACCTTTCAACTGATTTACCACCAGTAGACGAACCTGATGGGAAAGATGAATTTATCTGCCCCTGGGATCCAACTGTGAATGGTTGGAATATTAGTACATATATTGTTGATGATGATTTGACAGCACGATTCAAAACACTGAAATCAAACAACATTGTTATTATTTTTGATACGTGTCATTCAGGGGGAATGATTGATGGAAGCAGCGATCTTGGATGTTCTGGTCGTGTAGTGTTAACATCCTGTGATGAAGATGAAGCATCGGGTATGTTTCTTGCGCGGCTTCATTGGCTGTTTCCGTATTATTTGATTCAAGGGTTAAAGGGTCATGCTGATCTGAACCATGATGGATTTGTGTCTGCGGAAGAAGCATTGAAATATACTGAAGAACCGGTTGCCCTTCGATCAACAATTTTTAATCGATTGTTCAATAAAGATGCACCAACTCAACACCCGCAACTATACGACGGATGGCCTTCCGTGGAAAATAACACAGAAGAACTAAAACTTATAGAACTATAGACAAAAAATAGCGTATCACTAAAGAGTATACTCCGATTTTGATTCGCACAAAAAAATAAATACTTGATATGTGTTAACATAACATTGGGGGAAAGAACCATGAGAAAAATTGTCTTCTTTGAAAAGGACTTTGCTTTTATCATCGTTGGATTATTGATTTGCAGTGGGTTAGGCCTGATACCGACTCAAACGCAAGCTACAATAACAAAAAGTGGATATGATTTGATCATCATCACGTCAGCGGATTTTTCAAATGAAGTACAACCATTAGTGATACATAAAGAACAACACGGTATTGCAACAAAAATCATTACACTTGATGATATTTATAATGGAATATATTTTGATGAACAAGGTCGTGATGATGCTGAAAAAATCAAATATTTTATTAAAAATGCATACGATTTCTGGAATATCTCATATGTTTTATTTATTGGAGATACATATAAGATTCCGTTTAGACTGTGCAATACCAATGTAATAGAAAACATGACTCTTCTTTTTACCTCTGAACTGTATTATGCTGATATCTACGACGCAAACGGGGATTTTTCCAGCTGGGATTCTGATGAAGATGGTATCTACGGAGAATGGTATTTTGGAGCGATTGCTGAAGATAAAAATATTGATCTCAAACCTGATATTGCCGTAGGGAGGATTCCCTGCACTTTTCCTATTGAAGTAAAAATTATTGTCAATAAAATTATCCAATATGAAATTACAGCAGCTGATCCATCATGGTTTAAAAAATTAGTTGTCGCAGGCGGCGATGGTTTTATAGAATATCCTGGAAATGAAGGAGAAATCATGACCCAAAATGTTATTGATGTAATGACGGGGTTTACTCCTGTGAAACTGTGGGTGTCTACTGGTGCTATAGATCCGTTTGGTATAAGCATCATGAAGGCGATAAACCAAGGATGCGGGTTTCTCTACATGGCAGGCCATGGAAACTGGTGGATATGGGCGGCAAATGCAAATGATCTGGTAGGATTTTTCCCAATATTCAGAATGCCTTTGTTAAGAAATCATAATAAATACCCGATATGCGTCACAACGGGTTGTCATAATAGTAAAATCGAAAAAAGCTGTTGGAGTTGGCATATGCTAAAACAACCTTTTGGAGGGTCTATTGCGACCATGGGATCAACATCAGTTGGTTATAGCGGGCTTGAATATGGTGGTGGAGGCATAGACTGGCTTGAATTACATTTTTTTACAGAATATTCAAAGGGAACAGATATTCTTGGAAAAATTTGGAAAAACGTTATCACCTCCTATGTAAGTAATTTTTCAATTGACTGGGAAATACCAGCTGGTGAAAACTGTGCAATAGATGCCAAAATGGTTCAAGAATGGATTATTCTCGGCGACCCGACGTTGAAAATTGGTGGATATTCTTAGTCTTATTTTCTTCTTTTTTCAATGCTTAATTAACTGGGTTTGATGCCATGGAAAGTTGCTTCTTTTCACGAAAAACGTCGTCTCAATTGATAAATATCAACATAAAAATTATATATTTGATATGTATTAGCATTACATGGGGAAAGAAAGTATGCGAAAAAAAGCAATTATTGGAATCTTAGTTTGTACTCTTTTTTTAGCACTTCTTTTTTTAAACTTTCAAGCAGAAGAAAAAGAATGGATAAGCGAAAATACTGGAAATACAAACGAAATACAAAATTATTCTTTCAACGAATCTCCTGTTATATGGATCAAGACATTTGGGGGAAGGAGAAGTGATCAATGCTCAGCTCTGGACACAACAACAGATGGGGGATGTATTCTTGTTGGTGATACATCATCGTTTGGTTCAGGTGGCGGTGATGTCTGGCTAGTTAAAGTAGATAACTATGGACTAGAAGAATGGAATAAAACATATGGCGGTAGTCATAGTGACTATGGATTTGACGGGCACCAAACAAGTGACGATGGCTTCATTGTTGTTGGGGGAACATCCTCGTACGGTGCTGGTGATGAAGATGCATGGCTTATAAAAACAGACCAAATGGGAAATGAACTCTGGAATAGAACATTTGGTGGATCCGACATGGATCAGGGGTATGCTGTGAAGCAAGTGTCTGATGGTGGCTTTATTATCTGTGGTGGTACCAAATCGTACGGTGACGGCCCCAATGATTATTGGATTATTAGAACAGATCAAAATGGGCACGAGCTCTGGAATATCACCTATGGTACAAAGGGGTATGACTGGGGTTATGATATTATTGAGACGCGTGATCATGGGTTTGTCTTTACTGGAGGAACGGATTCATCTCTCAGTGGAACGCATATCCTTGATATCGGATTAATCAAGATCAATCAAAATGGTGTTCTTCAGTGGCAAAAAATGTTTAATAAACCCCCTGCAAAGAACCGGTGGGATGAAGGGTATGGAGTTGTTCAAACAGCGGATGGAGGATATATTATCGCAGGTATTGCCCATACCTATGGATGGGAAGAGGATGGGACAGGGGCTGGGTGGATCATTAAAACCGATGCAGCTGGAAACAAACAATGGGATAAAACGTATGGAGGAGGTAATTGCGATTGCCTTTGCGGTATTCAGACGGCTTATGATGGTGGGTATATCCTCTCCGGGTGGACATATACGTATGGTGAAGGAAATGGTGATATGTGGTTCATGAAAACCGATGCTCAGGGAGTTGATCAGTGGGATATGACTGTAGGTGGGGATAAGTTCGAATGGACCATGTTTCATACCGTGCAACAGACTGTAAATCAGTATTATCTTATCGCAGGATCTACTGAATCAATGGGAGCAGGAGGTAGTAATATTGTCATTGTGAAGCTTGGAAAACCATCAATTACGATTAAGAGGAATCATGGTTTTTCATGGACGATACAAAATACGGGAGAAGAAGATTTTGAAGATGTGAATTGGTCTATACAAATGGATGGCAAAATTTTCATGGGAACGGAGAAGAGTGGAACCATTAGAATGCTACCTGCAGGTGGAGAAACAACCATCGAAGTTGAAGGGATGCTCATCGGTTTTGGTCCAGTGACCATTCGTGTTACAGTCGGTTGCATCGGAAAAACACTGAACTGTTTTCTGCTTGGTCCGTTTATTATCAGGGGGTAATTAGAATAGAGTAATATGTGGAGAAAGAGAGTATGAGAAAAATAATAGTCAGCATATTTGTATGTCTGCTGTTGATATTGAGCACATCCACCCTTGCATTAACACCATTCGGGAGAGATGAACAGCAGATAAATCATCGGTTTTTTGATGCATCACCGATTCCGTTGCTAACCTCTGGTGGTTGGATGAAGACCTTCGGGGGGACGGATTATGATTATGGTTATACAGTTAAGCAGACCATTGATGGTGGATATATCATCGTGGGAGAAACCTATTCATTTGGTGCTGGTAATGCTGATATCTGGGTGATTAAAACTGATGGAGATGGGAATAAAGTATGGGAGAAAACCTTAGGTGGAGTCAATAAGGATTATAACCCGAACATTAAGTTAACGAATGATAACGGATTTATTATCACAGCGAAAACATATTCTTTTGGTGCAGGTGAAAATGATATATGGGTGGTTAAATTGGATGAGAATGGTGCTGAGCAATGGAATACGACCTTTGGTAAACAGTTTTGGGATTATAATGGAGATTGCCAGCAGACGACTGATGGCGGATATATCATTGTCGGGTCTGTAAGTACGCATGAACCCCTTAACTATGATTTATGGTTAATTAAAATTGATGGTGAGGGTAATGAACAATGGAATAGGATATTTAAAACCGCACCACTATCATTTGATTTTGGTAGCTCTGTGCAGCAGACAAGTGATGGCGGTTATCTTGTTGCAGGAAGCATTATTCCGTATGGAACCAATACAAGTTATGATATTTGGTTGATAAAAACTGATGCACAAGGAAACGAGCAGTGGAACAGAATCTACAGAGAAAATAGTTCTTGGAAAGGTACATGTTCAATTGAACACACCTCTGATGGTGGATATATCGTTTTGGCAAACAGAGGATATTATGAATCTAAACAGGTTGATTTCTTCATGATGAAAATAAATCAATACGGTGATGAAGAATGGAATAAAACATATGGTGGACTACAAGATGATTATTGTTCTGAATCATATCAAACTAGTGACGGAGGATATATCATCATAGGCTACACAGTGTCTTATGGTGCTGGTGAGGCAGACGTATGGATGATTAAAACAGACACATACGGAAATGAACAATGGAATAGAACCTATGGTGGAAAATATAATGATGCAGGGCATTCTATTGATCTTACAAGTGATGGGGGATATATCATCACTGGCATCAAAGGATCATATGTCAAAGACAATCCTACTTGTGATATATGGTTGATTAAAACCGATAGCCAAGGCAAATCACAAACAACATCGTTCGGTAATTTATGGTTTGAACGATTGTTCCAGCGATTCCCCAATGCGTTTCCAATTATACGACACCTATTGGGAAATTAAGAATCCCCATCTCTTTTTCTCTTTTTATCCCTTAATTCGTACAAAAAAATAAATATCTGATATGCATTGGCATTACATGGGGAAAGAAATTATGGAAAAAATATTCGCTTTTATCGTTGGAGTATTTCTTTTGGCTATAGCATTTTCTCCTTTTGTATCATCGATACTTCCTGACGTCA